>Ga0074197_1000132_pt1 | contig 115479 bp, 99 predicted proteins | sample EPASupsiteSAE305_FD_64526 | JGI IMG/M metagenome (GOLD analysis project Ga0074197, IMG submission 64526) | Bioremediated contaminated groundwater microbial communities from EPA Superfund site, New Mexico - SAE3-05 reassembly with SPADES | ecosystem: Environmental > Aquatic > Deep subsurface >... | reverse complement strand
GGACTATGCCTATTAGAGATTGGGCTTTCATTTTTTCTCAATTTTCTATTATATTTGACAAACGGCTTAAGCCGTTTATTAAATAATATAAATTCCATTTACACAAAATATGATACAGTCTCTACTTCACTCCATATATTGGATTATTTCTTTATTCAAAATATGATTTTAGTGAAAAATTAACATATCAATTTTCTTTAGGAAGTGAAGTGAATTTATATAAATCAGATAATTCAGAGTTTAAATTTCTAATTGTACCAGAGATAATGGTAATCCCACAATTGAGAAATAGTGATTTTGGTAGTCCGGTGTCCGCAACATTAGGAGTTAGTATGAATTTTAATATTAAAAAATTATTAAAGTTGTAAAAAATAAAACAGTATAACAAACAAATCAACTTGACCGCCGTTCTGGTAAGGCTGAATTTGTAAATAAAAGTTTGAAAGTTCATTGTTGTTTTAGGCGGCGGTATATTTGTAATGCCGTTTTACATTAAAAAAGAAGGAATTATGAATAATTGTGCAAATCATCCAGAAAGAGAAGCATTATCAATTTGCTTTGGTTGTAAAAAAGAATTTTGCAAATCATGTTTAGATGAAGGGAAAGAATATTATTATTGTAAAAACCCAGATTGCCAAAAATTACTCAAAAACGAATTAGGAATAATTAACATTCCAGAAATTATTGAATGTCCAAACTGTAAAACTGAATTGGAACTATCGCTTTGTGAAAGAGAAAAAGGGACAATGCATTGTCCAGAATGTGAATCATTTATCGATTTTACTAGCGGAATAGCCGAAGTAATAGAAGACGAAGACTATCAAGAAATAATGACGTTATTAAATCAAGGAGATATTGGGATAATAAAATCAATACTCGAAGATGGAAATGTAGATTATTATGTACTTGGCGAGAATTTTTTAAGTGTTCAACCACTATTAGAACCAGTTAGAATATATGTAAATGTTAAGCAAATAGATGAAGCTAAGGTTTTATTAAAAAATTTTGAACAAAAAACATTTGGTTTTTCAAATAGACAAGATGAAGATTTTGAGTAAACCTCTTAACTATCAAATCAATTTGACAAATATTAAATACTAATTGCTTGCCCAACTCAAAAGTTGAGCTTCGAGCAAATGCTTGAAGCAAGAAAAACCAAAAAGTGAAGCTTCGGACAAATGCTTGAAGCATGAAAAACTAAAAAGTTGAGCTTCGGGCAAATGCCCAAAGCATGAAAAAGCAAAAGGTGAAGCTTCGGACAAATGCTTGAAGCATGAAAAAGCAAAAAGTGGAGCTTCGAGCAAATGCTTGAAGCAAGAAAAACCAAAAAGTGAAGCTTCGGACAAATGCTAGAAGCAAGAAAAACTAAAAAGTGTAGCTTCGAGCAAATGCTTGAAGCAAGAAAAAGCAATTTCTTTTTGCTTAAAACAATTTTTCTGTTTAACTTTTACTAAGATTTTTATTGTAAATGAGGTTAATTAATTACTGTACCTAACTTACCCCAAATTATTAACCGAAAGTTGTTGAATAAGTTGTTTAGCTGTTAAACAGATTTATTTTATTGTTTGTAAGTAAGAATTAACTTTCGTGCTAACACTCCAAAGTATTTTGTTTTCAGTCGGGCTAACTTATAATTAAGCTTATAATCAAATAAGCAATTTAATAATCATTTGGAGAGTGTTATGAAAAGGTCAATTGTAGCCGTTTCTGTTATTATAATTATTTTTGCAACTTTTATAATTGCAAACATTGGTGATCAAGTACCAAAAGGTTGGTTTGCTGCAGGAAGTAATCCGTCTGAATATGAAATGGGAATTGATAACTCAAATTTTGAGAACGGACAATCTTGCGCTTATATAAAATCAAAAGCACCCAAAGAAAATGAATTTGGTACTTTAATGCAGACAATTAGCGCAGAGAATTATTCAGGAAAAAGGTTAAAACTTTCTGGCTATGTGAAAAGTGAAATTGTGGATGGATGGAGCGGTGTTTGGATGAGAATAGATGGTGAAAATAACCAGCAATTGGGTTTTGATAATATGCGAGACAGAGCAATAAAAGGAACAACTGATTGGAAAGAATATGAAATTATTTTAGACATTCCCACAAATAGTAAAACAATTAATTATGGCGTGTTATTAGGCGGTAATGGTAAAGTCTGGTTTGATAATTTCAAATTGGTTGAAGTTGATAAAAGTGTTCAAGTAACAAACCTTATAAAAGAAAATAAATTTTCATCTCAACCAATAAATTTGGATTTTGAAGAAAAATAAGAATAGTAAGCGCCAGAAACCGACAGCAGTTTTGGTTGAGCTATCTTCTGGTTTTTGGCTCTATGTTTCTGTTTGAAAATTTTTGCTAAGCGTTCTTAGTAAAGTAAATGGCTTGTTATTTAATGTTTGTGCTTTACTTGTCTTCCTTGTTATGGGCGGCGGGTTAGGTGTAACGTCGTTATACAACTTGAGAGAAAAGATGAATTTAAATACATTATTAAATAAAAGTAAATTCAAACATCTAAAAAATTTGCGAGAAGGATTTAATTATTATTTTAATTCTGAGAATTCAATATTTGACGATATTATTAATAACGATACTGCTACAATTGCTTTCGTATTAGTTCAATATGAAATTAATCGAAAATTTATTTCAGAGAAAATATTTAATTATGTTCAACTTGATGATGAAAATGAAAATAATAAGATACCTTTTATAGAAATCCGTGATGAAATATTATTAAAAAATAAAATTAATATTAACCTTTTAGATATGGATTATAATACTAACTCAACTGATTGTATTCAATATCTAAAGAGTTGGAAAGGATATCGAATATATGGTGACATGGAAAATTCTTTGGCTTCATTTTTATCTCCATTTTTTTCATTTAAGGATTTCGAACAAAATCTATATTTAGTTGAAGAAAAATTAAATATAGGAACAGAGAATAAAAAATTAGACCACATTGAAGGTCTTATCAAAAATCATTGGCAAGGGCTTTTTGATTTTCTTAGTAATGAAACTAATTATTTTTTTAAGAATTTAGAAATTCTAATAATCAAAAACATTAGTTAATATTTAAAAGTTGTATAACAAACAAATCAACACGACCGCCGTTTTCAGAGGTTGTGTGAAAATAGGGTGTAAAGCAAATTTTAGTTTCGTTTTTAAAGTGAATTCGAAACATTTTTCCTAAAAAACTGAATTATCACACAGCTTCTATAAAGAGTGGATAATAAAAGTCCGTATTCTTCTTTTACTTTTCCATTCTCTTCGAAAAAAGCCATTCGCGAACGAGCCAATTATCGTATGATTCCTGCCAAATTACGTGAGCTTTGTCCTTATATTCCGTATAAATGTGTTTAGAATCCATAATTCTTTTAACAATTGAGTCATTATTTAGAAAATCGCTATTATTTGGGTCAGAAATTAAAAGAACATCCTTTCCACAATTAGAAATTGCATTTATCATATTTCGCGAACCACCAACTGGAACAGAAAGATCAACATCGCCATGAAAATTCCAAATTGGAATTTCTTTAATTTCGCAAGCCATTTGTGGGTCGGCAGAACCGCTCATAATTATTGCAGCAGCAAAGCGATTTGGATTATTCATAAGCAAATACCAAGAAGCAAATCCACCCATTGATAAACCGGTTACGTAAATTCTACTTTCATCAATTGGAAAATTAGCGACAATAGAATCAATTAAGCTAATTACAGTTGCTAATTCGTTGCTTATTGGTGTATTTTGGAAATCATATTTATCTTGTGTCCAATCAGTATCAACCCAACGGTTTTCCAAAGGGCATTGTGGAGCAATTACAAAACAAGGATGTTCCTTTTGATTTTCTGTTTCTACCCAAACAGTAGCTAAACGATGCAATTCTATTTGTTTTTGATTGTCATTTCCACGTTCACCCGAGCCGTGAAGTGAAATTACTAACGGAAGTTTTTCGTTTTTTATGTTTTCTGGAACAAACATCCGATAAGGAATTGTCGTTGAATCCATTGTGTGTGAAAAACTTCCGAACCTATTTATCAATTCATTTTCTTGTGCAAACATAGAATAAAAACTCAAAAGCATTAAAATTATAAAAATTCGTTTCATTTCTTTCCTTCGTGTTCTAAGTGGACTTAGTGGTTACAACAAATTACTTGCAAGTTCAGCCAATTCAGAACGTTCACCTTTTTCAAGATTTATGTGAGCGTAAAGCTTTTGCCCTTTAAAATGGTCAATTAAATATGACAAACCATTCGATTGCGAATCCAAATATGGATGATCAATTTGATAAATATCGCCAGTAAGGACAATTTTGGAACCTTCACCAACACGAGTAATAATTGTTTTAATTTCGTGAGGAGTTAGGTTTTGGGCTTCATCAACAATAAAATAAATACGTTGTAAACTTCTTCCACGAATATAACTTAAAGGCTCAACTACAAGTTTTTCATCCTTAATCATATTTGCAATAGCAACATAATTTGAATCAGTTTCAGCATATTGGTCTTGAATTACTTTCAAATTATCCCAAAGTGGCTGCATATATGGCCCAATTTTACTATCAACATCGCCGGGTAAAAATCCAATATCTTTGTTACTTAAAGGCACAATTGGACGAGCAACAAATATTTGGCGATATTGCTTTCTAACATGCATTGCGCTTGCAAGAGCAATTAAAGTTTTTCCAGTTCCAGCTTTTCCTGTAAGTGAAACGAGTGGAATGTGTGGATTTATTAATGCGTCAGTTGCAAAGGTCTGCTCGGAATTTCTTGGTTTAATTCCCGAAACTGGATTTTTATCAATTCTGTTAAAATATTGTTGATCGCTATCAAGATAAGCCAAAACTGAGCGATTTGTGTTTCTTATTATAAAATATTTGTTTGGAACAAACTCGCAATCGGTTTTGTCTTTAACTTCGCTTGCTTCAACATGAAAAGGTGCATCGTAAAATTTTTTGATAACATCATCATCAAAATCCTCAATTATTTCTTTTCCACTATAAAGTTCGTCAATACTTCTAATTTTATCAGTTGTATAATCTTCGGCAAGTATTCCAAGCGCTTTGGCTTTCATTCTTAAATTAACATCTTTTGTAACAAGAATGTTTTTGCGTTTTTCGGTGCTGTTTTTTTCAAGTTCAAAAGCACAACTTAAAATTCTGTGGTCGGGAGTATCTTCGCGAAATGCATTTTTAATTTCTTCGCACATTCCGTTTGTAATTACAATTCTAACTTTGCCTTTGCCTTTGCCAAGCGAAATTCCGCCATTAAAAAGGTCTTTTCCTGTTAAGGAATCAAGTGTGCGGGCAAATTGGCGAGCATTTATGTTAATTACTTGTGTTCCACGTTTAAAGTGGTCAATTTCCTCAATTACTGTTAATGGAATAACTACATTGTTCTCTTCAAATTGGTTAATTGAGTTTGGATCGTGCAGAATAACATTGGTATCAAGTACAAATGTTTTAGGATTTTTTTTTGCCATAATTTTCACAGATTGTTTTCAATAATAAGTAAGCAATAAATAATTATAATATATAATTTAATCAAGCTAAATCTATTATATTATTGTTAAAAGTTGTGATTTGTAAGAAAATTTCAAAAAAAAATAAATAGGTGACAAAAATGGCTATTGAAACAGTTAATCCAAACACCAACAAATTGGTAAAAACGTTCATAAAAATGGAAAATGAACGCGTAAATGAAGTTATTTTGGAAAGCGAAAAAGCATTTCAAAAATGGCGACAAACTACGTTTAACTTTCGTTCTAATTTGTTATTCCAAACGGCTAACGTACTTAGAAAAAACAAAGCTAAATACGCCGAAATTATGACTTTGGAAATGGGAAAGCCAATTACTCAAGCAATTGCGGAAGTTGAAAAATGTGCTTGGGTTTGCGAGTATTATGCAGAAAATGCCGAGACAATTTTACAAAAAGAAATTATTGCAACAGATGCTTCCGAAAGTTTTGTCCAATTTGATGCTATTGGAATTGTTCTTGCCGTAATGCCATGGAATTTCCCATTTTGGCAAGTTTTCCGATTTGCTGCACCTGCATTAATGGCGGGAAATGTTTGTCTGCTTAAACACGCCTCAAATGTTCCAATGTGTGCTTTAGCTATTGAGGAGATATTCACCGAAGCTGGTTTGCCCGATGGAACATTCAAAACATTGTTAATTGAATCATCGCAAGTAAATAATGTAATCCAAAATCCACTAATTAAAGCAACAACACTAACTGGAAGCGAACCAGCGGGAATGTCGGTTGCTTCCGCATCTGGAAAAGCATTAAAGAAAAGCGTTATGGAACTTGGCGGAAGCGACCCGTTTATTGTTTTAAGCGATGCAAATATTGATGAAGCTGTTAAAGTTGGCGTTTTTGCGCGAATTATGAATAACGGACAAAGCTGCATTGCTGCTAAACGATTTATTCTTGCTGAGGATATTGCTGATGAATTTGAATCTAAATTTGTTGATAAAATGAATGCCCTAATTGTCGGAAATCCAATGGAAAAGGAAACAGAATTGGGACCAATTGCTCGGGAGGATTTGCTTTTGGAACTCGATTATCAAGTTAAAGAAACCGAAAAACAAGGTGCAAAAGTTTTATGTGGCGGAAATAGACTTAACGGAGAAGGAGCATTTTATCCACCAACCGTTTTAAGTAATGTTAAAAAAGGAATGCTTGCTTACTCAGAAGAACTTTTTGGTCCTGTAGCAATTATCATTAGAGCAAAGGACGAAGTGGAAGCAATCAAAATTGCAAACGATACAGCATTTGGACTTGGGGCTTCGCTTTGGACAAGCAACACAGAAAATGCGAAAAATTTGGCTACAACAATTGAATCTGGTTCGGTTTTTATTAACGGTTTGGTAAAATCTGACCCACGTTTGCCGTTTGGTGGAATTAAAACTTCTGGTTATGGAAGAGAATTGTCTCATTATGGAATAAAGGAATTTGTTAATATTAAAACTGTTTGGATTAAATAAAAGGATTAAACATGACTAAGAAACAACAAATTGACGAGTTCGTAAAGGTAAAAAACATAGCCGTAGTTGGTGTTTCCAGCAAAAAAGGGAAGTTTGGAAATGCTGTTTATAACGAGCTTAAACAAAAAGGATATAATGTTTTTGCAGTAAATCCCAAACTAAGTGAATTTGGCAACGATAAATGCTTTAATAATATTACGGAATTAAAAGGCAAAATAGAAGCTATTATAATTGTTGTTCATGGAATTGAAACCGAAAAAATTGTGGTTGAAGCAAAAAATGTTGGAATTAAGCACATTTGGATGCAACAGGGAAGTGAAACTGAAAAAGCTATTTCGTTTTGCAAAGAAAATAGAATTTCTGTAATTCATAATGAATGTATATTAATGTATGCCGAACCAGTTAATTCAATTCACAGCTTTCATAAATGGCTTTGGAAAATTTTGGGAAAACTGCCGAAATAATATTTAATTGGATACTGGATGCTTGACTTTGGATTCTGGATGCTGGATACTTGATTTTCGGTCATTCTGCGATGTTTTTACGCGGAATCTAATTTGTTTACGGCATTGGATGCTGGATAAAAAGTGTAAAAACGATGAATTATTAAAAGATTAGTTTCGGAGGGAAAGGATGAGTTATAAAAATCTTGAAGTATGGCAACTTGCAAGAGAAGTTGTAATTAAAATTCATAAAATGAGTTTAAACGAGCTTCCTAAATTTGAATTGTATGAAACGGGTTCGCAAATTAGGCGTTCGAGTAAATCAGTAAAATCTAATATTGTTGAAGGTTATGGAAGGAGAAGTTACAAGCAAGATTTTGTTAAATTTTTAATATATTCGTTAAGTTCAAACGATGAAACTTTAGACCATTTAGAAACCTTATTTGAAACAGAATCATTTACAAATAAAACACTTTATAATGAGTTACATTCAAAAGTTGAATTACTAGGTAAAAAATTAAATAAATTTATACAATCAGTCGAAAAAGGACATAATATGTACAGTTCAAATAATGAACCCGAAAAACTATTCGTTAAAAATCCCGAATCCATCTCCCAGAATCAAGTTTCCAGTTTCCAGAATCCCGAGTCTCCCTCCCAGAATCCCGTTTCAAGTTTCCAGAATCCAGTTTCTTCCTCCCAACATCCAGCATCCAGTTTTCAGCAACCAGCATCTAGAATCCAGAATCCAGTTTCCAGATGTGATTGGTGCATAAAAGACGAACAATATATAAAATATCACGACGAAGAATGGGGAATTCCTGTCCATGATGACAGAACTCATTTTGAAATGCTCATTTTGGAAGGTGCACAAGCGGGATTAAATTGGTTAATGATTCTTAGAAAGCGAGAAAATTACAGAAAAGCATACGATAATTTTAACGCAAAAAAAGTTGCAAAATACACCGATGAAAAAATGGAAGAACTTTTGTTAAATGTGGGAATTATCCGAAATAGAGCCAAAATTAAAGCTTCTATTTCAAACGCAAAAGCTTTTTTGGAGGTTCAAAAAGAGTTTGGAAGTTTTGACAAATACATTTGGCAATTTGTAAAAAATAAACCAATAATCAATAAATGGAAAACAATTAGCGAAGTTCCAGCAACATCTAAAGAATCGGATGAATTAAGCAAAGATTTGAAAAAACGCGGATTCAAATTTGTGGGTTCAACAATAATTTACGCTCACATGCAATCAATTGGAATGGTAAACGACCATTTAACAAGTTGCCATAAATACAAACAATTGAGCTAAAATTATACTTTCAATTTCTAAATAGTCATATTTTATATATATAAAGGATTAACATTTTTTAGATTTCTTCGATAATATTATGTCCAAATGTTATTAAAGGAATAAAATGAAAAATACTATAATGTACAAAATTGGTTTCGCTGTAGTTTCAACACTTTTGTTGATGCTATTTGTTATGTTGCTCGTTTTGTTATTAAACGAAGAAAATTTGAAAATTGAAAACACTTATAAAAGTGTAAAAGAAACTGACGATTTGATGCGAAAATCGATAACTTTTGCAATGAATGGTGGGGCAACGGATTTGGAGCCATTTAAAGAGAGCGTTAGCGATAGCAAAACTCTTCTGGAATTAAGATTAACTCCCACAAATTTAATTGAAGATGGCGCTGAAAATAATTTGGATGAAGTAGAAAAAGAAGTTTTAAGCAAGTTGGAAGCAAAATATTTTGAAGAAGATTTTAATGATATTCCAGTTTTTAGAGCTATTGAAGTAATTACCGCCAGCGAAACTTGTCTTGACTGCCACGATGTTCCATTAAACAAACCATTACTTGTAATAAGTGGAAGATATTCAATGGCTGATACTTATGATTCTATATTAAGCCAAAGAATTATTGCCACAGTTATGGCAATTTTTTCGGTTGCTATTATATTTTTCATTTTAATGTATTTTATCAAAAAACGCGTAGTTACACCAATTACAATATTAAACGAATCTGCTAAAAAAGTTACAAATGGTGATACAGATGTTCACATTGATTCGATTGATGAAACCGAAATTGGAGAACTATCTGCTTCGTTTAACAAAATGGTGGAAAAAATTTCACTCCAAATTGGATATTTAAGCAACCTTCCTTCGCCAGTTATGATTATAAACAAAGATTATGAAATTGAATATATGAACAAAGCGGGATTGGAAATTGTAAACTCAAACTCCAACGAAGTGCTTGGCAAAAAGTGCTATAATTATCTAAAAATGGAACATTGTAACACCGAAAAATGTGCATTGAAACAAGCAATGCGAAAAGGAACAAACGTAACCGAAGAAAATATTGCTCGCCCAAATGGAAAGGAATATTCTGTTATGTACACCGGTTCGCCTGTTTATAATAGAAAAAACGAACTTGTTGGAGCTTTGGAATTTATTGCAGATGTTAGTAATATTAAAAATATGCAAGAATATTTAGCTCGTTCCACACAAAAATTGCTTGTTGGAATGAGTCAATTTGCAAACGGTGATTTATCCGCAAACGTTACTCCAGAAAAGCACGGCGATGATATTGAAAAATTATTTATTGCATTTAACGAAACAGTTGAAAAATTTAATGGCACAATTTTAACCTTAATTGATGCAGTTGAGGCAACGGCAAGCGCCAGCAACGAAATTTCTTCCAGTGCCGAGCAAATGGCAGCCGGTGCACAAGAACAAGCTTCGCAAACCGCCGAAGTTAGTGGAAGTGTTAGCGAAATGACAGTTACAATTATGGATACTTCAAAAAATATTTCACTTGCCGCCGATAAATCAAAACTTGCAAAATCAGTGGCAAACGAAGGCGGAAAGGTTGTTAAAGACGCAATTGATGGAATGGATAGAATTTCAATAGTTGTTTCGGAAGCTGCCGAAACTGTGCGAGAATTGGGTGATAATAGCGAAAAAATTGGAAATATTGTGCAAGTAATAAATGATATTGCCGACCAAACTAACTTGTTGGCTTTAAATGCAGCTATTGAAGCGGCAAGAGCTGGTGAATCGGGAAGAGGTTTTGCTGTTGTTGCCGATGAAGTTCGCAAATTAGCCGAAAGAACTACTGTTGCTACCAAAGAAATTGGCTCAATGGTAAAAGAAATTCAAACAAAGACTCAAACTGCCGTAAAATCAATTATTTCTGGAACGGCTGAAATTGAAAATGGAAAAATATTTACTAACAAAGCTGGAACTTCGCTTAAACAAATTAATGTTAATTCGGAAGAATTAAGCGAATTAATCGGTCAAGTTGCTGCTACAAGCGAAGAACAATCGGCTACTGTTGTTATGATTCAAGACCGCGTTAATAGTATTAACTCAGTTACTTCAGAAACTGCTATTGGAATTGAACAAATTGCACAAGCTTCTGAAGATTTGAACCAACTAACCGAAAAATTGCAAAGTTTGATTAGTCGATTCAAAGTAAATAACAAACAAGTTCAATTGTTGAAATAATTATAAATTGTGCGGTTTTTTTGGTTTGTTTTTGTCAAAACCTCACTTTTGGGTTGGGCGAGCAAATAACATTTAAGTATTTGTCAAATAACTTTGCTGGCTTAACCAACAACCAAATTTTCTATGTCCATAATTTATGACCTTCAAATACAGTTAAAATATCAATAGAATTTTTCTTTATTAAATAAACTATTCTATAGTTTTTATACAAAATTTCTCTTATTTGACTTAATGATAATTCTGGAACGATTCTTCCTTTTTCTGGAAATTCTATTAAGTCTTCAACAAGTGAAATTAGTTTATCGGTCAATTTAATTGCCGCATTAGGATTATCTTTAGAAATGAAATATTCAATATCTTGAAGATTGAGCAGCGATTCTTTTGTCCAATAAATTTTCATAATTATTTTGTAAATCTATGTTTTTCCAATTCAGTTCTTATTTGAGAAGTTGTTAAAACTTCTCCTTTTTCTGAATCAACAAGTCCTCTAGAAATTGAATCGATAAATAATTTTGTTTCTCTGAGTTCATCAAATTCTTCTGGCGAAACCAATACTCCAGCTGGTTTTCCATTTTGTGTAATAATTAAAGAATTTTTACGAATTTGTAAATCCTTTAAATACTTTGCTAAACTTGATTTAAATTGTCCAACTGGAATTATGTCACTTGAAACTGATATATTTCTCATTTTATACCTTTCTTTTTGCCTAAATAACGAATCTAATTTAGTTCTAAATTACGACTTAAGCAATAAACATTTTTTAATACCTAGCGGCGTTGCGGCTAAACTACAGACCAGAATTTTGAAAACGTTTGTTGAAAATTAGGACAACTTTTATTTGCATATACATTTTAGTTTACAATATATTTATGAGAACAAACATTAAACCTAAAAAAAGCTAAATAACAATTGCTGTCACCCTGAACTGCATGTTAGGCATTATTTATTTACGGTTGAAATTGTATCCCCAATTAATAATGATTCATACCTATCTCTAATACTTGGAAGATACTTCCCTTCATTCTCAATAGATTTAATGGGTTCATCAATATTGCCATTTTTACTCATTTCTAAAGTCATCTGATCTTGTAAGATAGCATTTGAATCTGATAGTTCAACCAAAGTATAAATTGAACCAAAATCAACGTTATGGTAAAAGACACAACCAACAAATAAACTATCTTTTGCACCTTTATCAATTTTAATACTAAAATTATCCCGATACTTTTCAACAACTTCTGCATAAATCGGGTAAGTAAATATCCACTTGGCAAATTTAGTGGGCATTTGGGGGATTCCAACAAAATTAATATTTTCACTTTCACTGTGTATTAAAAAGGGAATCAAAGCTTTATCTTTCTTAAAGTTTCCAGCATTAACTGCATTACAAAAAAATGGAATATTGTTTTCTTCTATAAGAAAATCCAAATTGTTCCACTGTATTTTATAGTATTTCCTCGGAAAATAATCAAACTGACTTTCATAAAATGGGAAATTATGTAAGATATATCTGTCTGAATCTTTTGTTATGTATCCAAACTGATGATGAATACTGCCAATATCAGAATAAAAGTTGTAGGAATATAAGCCATCAAAATATATTAAAATGCTTTCCCCCGAAAATCCATCAGATCTCGAATAAACAGTTGTAAAGAAATTCCTAACAATAATTACAAATACAATCACAAACGTGATGATTAAGAAAAGGCCGATAAATAATCGCTTTAATACTTTCATTTTAAATATGCCTAATGATAATATTAACTCGCAGCAAAATGTTGCGATTTGGAATGTTAGCAAGCAAGATTGTGCAGTATAACAAAGCGTTGTTTATTTACTTATTTCTTGTAACTTATTAAATAGCAATAAATTACAGTTATTTTAGAATTTTAGTATGGAATGTTATCATGCATATTTTTGTAGTACAACAATCCGCGTTTTTTTTGTCTATTCACACAATTTTGGGTTAATAATTTGGGGTAAGTTAAGTAGAGTAATTAATTAACCTCATTTACTATAAATATCTTGGCAAAAATTAAACATTATTATCTTTTTAAGCAAGTTATTGTTTTTGGTAATTCGTTTTAACTTTTGAGGTTTTTTGAATTATAAAGGTTAATTCTTTAAAAATCTTTCAATTTGGAACGTAAAAGCGATTATTTAACAGAATATCTATTAAAAAAAGCCCAAAAGATGATTTACGGTTTCCAGAAGGCGGTTTCCGAGCTATAGTTGCCTCTTTCCGGGTTCCAGAAGGCAGTTTCCGAACTCCAGTTACCTCTTTCCGGTTTCCAGAAGGTAGTTTCCGAGCTCTAATTACCTCTTTCCGAGTTCCAGAAGGTAGTTTCCGACGTCGGAAATGCTCAACTTTGAGTTGTAAAGGAAGTTCTAAAGCGGATAAATGAATAATTAAACTACTCTATTCTTCCGTTCTTAAAAAATCACCATCGATAATTAATAATTTTACACCATTTTCTGAAATTGAGCGATGTGAACTTAAATTATCTGAAACAACATACGTCATTCCTTTTGTTAATATCATCTTTTCCCCATCTGCCGATTCAGTTATAAATTCACCTTCCAAACAATGCACAATATGTCCTTTTTGACACCAATGATCTGCAATATATCCTTTGGAATATTCTACTATCCTAATTCTTAGACCTTCAAATTGTTTCGTTTTCCAAAAAGCAAAACCAGAAGCTCCTTCATATTCTTTTTTTGATACTTCTGCCCAATTTATTACCTCAAATGGAATTTTAGCATTATTCATTTCTTAAACCTTTTTGTTTATTTAGCATTTAACGGCGTTATTTTAACTGGAAGCCGAGTAAATAACAACTGCCAATAATTTTTAACCGATGTTAAAAGCAATGTTTACTTATTCACCAAACCCCCTAATTGCAACATTGCTACAATGAAAGCGAGGTCAGGTGGAAAAGCTGGTTAGCTTACATTATCAAATTGGACACCTGATTCAATTGAATTTATTATTAGTAAAACTTCTTTGTCTATTTCATTTTTATGAATTTCGTTTAGTAATGCAATTGGGCTAATGGATACATTATATTTTTTTTGTGACCATCTCGACACTTGTGAGATAATATCTTTACCAGATACAATTGAAATAATATTCCCATCCTTTAATTCAATTTCATTGATGATTTTTCTTGCTTCCTTATTAGCGTATTGTAATCCCTTCCCTTTATTTTTTAGATATATCTCATTTGAGATGCTATCATAAGTATCATTTTTTAATGATGTAGATATTTTTAATATTTGATTATTTATTTCACTAAGGGGAGGTGAATATTTCCCATTACTCCTCTTCGAAATAATTCTTTGAAAAGTACTGGGGACAATAAAATAATTTTCAATTTCTTTTTTCTTCCAAACGTGCAAATCAATACCCTTTTGTTTTGCTTCAACGAGCCTAGCATTAATTTCTGTTTTGCAATGGTAATCAGAGTCGAGAATACAATAAATAGTAACTTTTTCTTTAAAAGAATTAAACAATAGCATAGAGGAGCCAATTGCATAATTCCAACCACTCCAACCATAAATTGCCATGTTTGGTATTGAATCAATTGGATATAGGGATCGAGGACATATTTTGTTTTGAAGAATTTTGAAATATTTTAGATCTTCGCCTTCTACTAAAAGAAATTTTTTTGCTTTCCACAAACGAGCCAAATTAATATTATGAATGCTTCCTGTACTTTCAACTACACGCTGAACAGCTGGAATGCCAATTGCGAAGGAGGACTTTTTAGAATATTTATCAATGACTAATATTTCTTCAGGTTCGACCTCGGACATTATTTCGATTGAATGCGTAGTTATAATTACTTGAGGATATTTATTTTTTATAAACCTTATTAAACGCTTCTGAAGGTCGGCATGCATATAAACGTCAGGTTCATCAAGAATAATTATTTCTGAATGATTGAATAGTGTGAGAAACCAAATAACTTGCAACCACATTTGCAATCCATGTCCCATTGCCGAAACTTCGGCAACAAAATTGTCATTTCTAATTTGTAGTGATAATGGAGTTTTGGGTAGTTGTTTGGCATTTATTAATTGTTGCACCATTACGCCAGACCATGTCTTTTCAACCATTTCTTGAAAGTCTGGAAGTAAATTGTAAAAAACATTTAGTTGATTTCTAAAATGTAGTGGGGATAAAGATGAACCAATTGCATTTTTAATATAATCTGGATCTAAAATTTGTTCTTCGCGTTGCACAGGCCCAACTTGAGGTAAGATGTTAATAGAAGGTAAATCAATTTTATTTGCTTCGCTTCTCGAAGTTATAACTTTTCCTTTGGCTGAAGTAATGACCGAATGAATATCCCCTTTGTTGTTTAAGTAAATTGTAACATTACTTTTGTCAAGAAAATCTGCACTTATAACAGCGGGTTGTTCATTTTTGTATTGATTACAAATTGAATCAAAATTAATTTCAGCGTATTTAAGAGAGGGGGAAACACCATAATTGATACCACTTATTTCTAACCATTCAGGAATTTTTTTATATGATAAATTTTTGTAACGGTTTACAACAAAAGATAAAAGACGCAGAGCTTCAACTACTGTTGACTTCCCAGCATTATTTGCCCCGACAATAACATTTAATTGCTTAAATGGAATGGTGTGCTTGACAAAACCTCTGTAGTTTTCCAATTTGATTTCTTTAATCATATCACTTAGCACGCTAACTATATATTAACCTGCAACAAAATGTTGCAATTTAGGATGTTATCAAGCAAGTTTCTGCAGTATAACGTTCCTCGCTTTTTTGTCTATTCACACAATTTTGGGTTAATAATTTGGAAGAAGCAAAGTAGAGTAATTAATTAACCTCATTTACTATAAAAATCTTAACAAAAATTAAACATAATTCTCTTTTTAAGCAAAGGGAATTTAATTTTTGAATATCGATAGTTTCAATTTTACGCTTATGCTAAAATTAAACCATCGCTCATTTCTATAATTCTATCACTATTGTTTGCAAAATTGTTATCATGAGTTACACAAATTATGGTTTGGTTAAACGATTTAGCAAGTTCTTTCAAAATTTCTTGAACGGCTTGCGAATTTTTAGAATCGAGGTTTCCGGTTGGTTCATCGCCCATGATTATTGACGGATTATTTATTAAAGCACGTGCAATTGCTACGCGTTGCTGCTGTCCGCCAGAAAGTTTGTTGGTTTTCTTTAACGCTTGGTCTTCTAAATCGAGTATTTTTAAGCTTTCGTAAGCGTTATGTTCAATTTCGTCTTTAGATAATTTGCCAAGTTTAAGTGCTGGCAACATAACATTTTCCAACGAAGTAAATTCTTGTAATAAATAATGAAATTGAAAAACGAAACCAATATTTTCATTTCTAAATGCGGCAAGTTGATTTTGCGATTTTCCAGTTAAAGGAATGTTATTAATTTCCAAAGTACCTTCATAATCTGTATCCATTGTTGAAAGAACATAAAGCAAAGTTGATTTACCCGAGCCCGATTTTCCAACAATTGAAAGAAATTCGCCTTTTTTTACGTCAAAAGTAACACCTTTTATTACTTGAAACGTTGTAGGATCATAAAAATATTTTATTAAGTTTTTAACTTTTAATGCTGTGTTTTCCATTTTATCCACGTATTATTATTACTGGGTCAATTTTTGAAGCCTTTCTTGATGGCAAATATCCAGCAATTAATGTTGTTATAATTCCAAAAAAAGTAGCAAAAATAAAATCGGATGGTTTATAAAATATTGGCAAAGTTGTTAATCCGGCAATTTCAAAAGGCACTTTATTAACCAAATTTGAAATTTGATAGCCTAAAATCACTCCAAAAAAACTTCCAACCAACCCGATTGCCGCCGAATGTAACAGAAAAATGCTTTTTACATCGTTTCCAGAAAATCCCATTGCTTTGAGGATTGCAATTTCCTTAATTTTTTCATTTATAGTCATATTCATAATGTTATAAATTCCAAAACCAGCAACCAGCAAAATAGTTAAAGAAACTGCAACGGCAATTATGTTACGCAGCTCGGAGGTTGCTACTAATTGCTCGTTTGCAGTTTGCCACGATTCAACTTGAAAATTGATGGCTGGATTCAATCTATTTACAAGCGACTCGGTTTGTTCTCTGTTTTTAATATTTATTAAAATATCACTCGCAAAATCAAAGTTTTTGCTTAACAACTGTCTTGCAGCAACAATATTAATGTATGCTTTTGATTTATCAACCTCTTTAATAGATGTTTGAATAATTCCAACAACAACATAATTTTTGGAAATTCCATCTGAAGTAAGCACATTTACATTGTCGTTAACTTCAACTCCCAAATTTTCGGCAAGTACTTTTCCTAAAACGATTCCAGATTTTTGATAATTAAGTTTATTCCATTCGCCGCGAATAATATTTTTTGAATTGCCAAATAGTTTGTTTTCGTTTTCAACTTCAACGCCCGAAACCAGCCCGTTTATTTTTTTTGAACCATTTCGGAAAAAGACGCTAAAGTTTAACTGACGAGTAAAACACTCAATTTCATCTTGTTGTTTTAGCAAATCAATTATTTTTGCTGTGTTTTTAATTCCATCGGTGTATTGAATATTTTTATGATTTCGAATGCTGTAAACAGTTTGCACCTTTTGAAAATTGCTTTCTGCGGGATTAAAGCTACTATTATTTCCATCGTTATAAATTCTGATATGCGCTAAAGTGCTAAAAGCCAAATTATCTTGAGTATTGTTAACTCCATTCATAAAACTATTCATAAAAATGTACATCGAAACACCAAAAGTAACGCCCAACACGGCAACTGCAGTCTGCCAAATTTTGGAAGTGAGATGAACCCAAACAATTTTTTTATTGATAGATATTTTCATTTTAGTAGTTTAGTTTTGTAACACTACAACAGTGTTTTCATAAATTCCATCAAGAACTTCCGTCCAATCTGGTGTTTTTATTCCAATTTCAATTCTCTTTTTTTCGTCATTTCCCTTTTCAAAAACAAAATTATCATTTATTATATAAGCCGATGGAATAACTAAAGCATTTTCCTTTTTCCCAACAATAATATTTGCCTGAAGTTGAGTTCCCGATTTAAGCAAGTGCGTTGCGTCTGTAAACTCGGCTTCAACCAAAAAAGATTGCTCTTTTGAGTCAAATTGTGGAAGTACTTTTGTAATTTTTCCTTTGTATGATTTCCTTTTTTCAGTATTTAGTTCAAAATAAACCTCTTGCCCAATTTTTATTAAATTTATATCATCCTCCGAGATAAACAATTTTGCTATAAACTTTCCAGATCCAATTTTTGCAATTGTTTCACCTCGTCTTACAAGCTCTCCGTTCTCTTTTAATATTTGAAGAACAATTCCATTAACCAAACTAATTGGTTTATAAAATAAAGTTGTGTTTTGTTGAGCAACTAAATTTGATTTTGCTTTAAGATATTCCAAATTAAGATTGTTTTTTAAATCCTTTATTTCGTTTTCGAGCGAAATTAAAGTCTGTTTTGAGTTTTCAAAATTGAGTTTAGCTCGTTCAAAATCGACCAATGAAATTGCTTTAGTTTTTATCAAACTTTCGTACCTTTTAAAATCGAGCGAATCTTTTACAAGTTTATTTTTTGTCTGAATTTTTTGAGCATTTAGTTGCTTAAAAATTTCAGAATTTGGATTTTTGCTATTAGTTGCATAATTGAAGGTAGCAATTGAGCTTTCGAGCTGCACTTTTTGAGTTTCGTCATCAATTTGAAAAAGAAATTCGCCTTTTTTAACCGTATCACCTTCTTCAACAAACGATTTTACCAAATATCCTTCCGATTGAGCCGTAACATAATATTGTCCTTCTGTTTCTATGTTTCCACTTGCAAAAACCACATCAATTATATCTTTCCGTATTGGAGTTATGCTTGTTTGCTCTTTACAACCGATAAGAGCAAACAGCAAAATTAAACCAACTATTAACTTATCTTTTTTCGTTTTCATTCTTTTCTCGCATCAATTGTTGCTTTGTTTATTAAGTAATTGGATAAATTATTGAGGTATTTATTTTCGGCAAATAGGTAATCATCAAATACTTTTAAGTAATCGTCCAAAGCAAAAATTCCTTGAACATACTTTTGCTTTGCCAATTTTACGTTTTCTTGTGAAATTATGAACGTATTTTTACTTTTTTCAGCAATTTTTAGCGAAGATGAATATGCTGAACTAAGATTTAAATCTTCAAGTTCTGATTTTCGTAATTCATCTTTATAACTTTGTTCAGCAATTTGCTTTTCAATTATTGCCACATCATATTGCGATTTGTTCATAAATCCAGTAAAAATTGGAACCGAAATAGAAAGAGCAGTATATTGATTTGGCTTCCATTCTGCGGGATTTATTTTGAATTTATCTTGATATTGACTGCCTCCAAAATAGTGGATTATCTCAAATTTGGGATAAAATAGTGATTTTGCTCTACTTACTTCTATTTGGGAAATATCAAATTGCAATCTATTTAACTCGGTAAATTTATTTTTGGATAAAAAAATTGCCTTTTGAATATCTTTATCATTTAAGGAAATATTTTCGGTTAACAGAATTTTATCAAATGAATTTAATCCTAAAAGCTGCTTTAAACTATTTAAGTACTCAGTTTGATATTGCAAACTATTTTCCAATTTTTCGCAAGAATTGTTAAAATTTATTTGTGCTTGATTAAACACAAACGAATCAATTATTCCTTCGTTAAAACGAGCTTTTGCAATAGCAAGCATTGTGTCAGAAACAGCCAAATCTTGATAGCTAATTTTTACTGCTTCGTCCGCTGTTAAATAAGCATAATAAACTTGGGCAATTTGTCCTTTAATTGTTTGTTCAAAATACTCCTTTTCGGCTGTGCGAAGCTGAACATTTACTTCAGAAATTTTATATAAAAACCGCGATTGCCAATCGAAAAGCGTTTTACTTATGGTTATTGCTGCATTAAAGTTATATTTTTGCCCAAATTGCAAATAGGCGGTTTGTCCTGGTTTTCCAACCAATTCGCCAGGAACAGGAGTTTCGGGAATTTCAATATTTTTTTGGAATGAAACCCCGCCAGATATTTTGGGGAAAATGTAACTAAACGCAGCATTGCTGTTTTTTTCTGCCGAGTCAATTTTTAATCTGTAAATATTGTTTTGTGGATTGTTTTTAAGAGCAAAATTCCAAACTTCGTTTACAGAATTAAAAGTCTGTTGGGCAAAAAGTTGGCAGACAGAAAAAAACAATATAATTGCAAAAAATGAAGTTTTCATTTTACGCGAGTCCAAATTTTTGTTTTTGACAAAAGCCCGTTTGAAACAGTAATTAAAAGATTATCCGCGTCGTTCATTCTCGCAGTGCATTCGCCCGATTTGCCAAGTTTTGGTCCATAAATTAAGCCACTAAATTCTCCATTTGAATATTTCAATTTTGAAAGTATTTCCAAGCCAATAATTGGTCTATTTTGTTTTTCTTTTGAAGGATTTCTTTTATCAACAAGAGGTTTTCCGTTTTTATCTGTCGGTTTTTCGAGCCAAATTATTTTGCCAGTATAAAAATCACCATCTTTTATAATTTCTATCTTAGCCGATTTTTCGTCATTAAACCAAATTCCAATAATGCTATCACCATTTTGTGCATAAACTGAAATAGCCATAAAAAAAGCCACAAAAATCAAAATTAGTTGTTTCATTTCTTTATTCCTTTTTATTTAATTAACACACCAAAAGTAAAACGCTATTTTGGGTTTTATTTTGGAAATTTGGATGAATTGAACAAAAAAGGAGATGAATTGAACAGAGTTAGTTCTGTTCAAGCCAAGACATAAAGCTAGAAACCTTTAAACGGCTAACAATAATGGGTTCATTTAGTATAATGTTTGTTTTAATTGCTACTTTTCGGTTAAAATATGGTTGAATTTCTTTAATAGCTTTTCTATTTAGAAGCATTTGGCGATTTATTCGATAAAATTGATTTGGGTTTATTTCGTTTTCTATTTCTGAAATTGGCTTTAAAACGGTGTGTTTATGATTATCAAAAGTATGTGCATAAGTTAGCTCGTTATTTAGTAGAAACAACGCCACATTTTCGATTGCAATTGGAATAATGCTTTCTTTAAAATGGATTAAAATAGTGTTCTTAAATTGTTTTTGTGGCTTAAAAACTTCGTTTAACTTACTTAAAATATCTATTTCGGAATTAAATGATTGTTTTAATTGTTCAATTTTGTTAAAAGCTAGCTCAACATCTTCCTCTTTTATTGGTTTTAGAATGTATTCTATTCCATTTGTTTTAAAAGCCTGTATTGAATATTGTTCATAAGCTGTGCAAAATATTACGGGACATTTAACTTTAACTCGCGAAAAAATTTCAAAACTTAATCCATCGGCTAACTGAATATCCATAAAAATAATATCGGGCTGGTTGGAAATTTTGGCTAAATATTTAACCGATTCGACAATGCTTTCTAAAATTCCTACAATAACTGCTTTTGGATTAGTTTTTTTTATTATTTCTGCAAGAACATTTGCCGTTTGTGGCTCATCTTCAATTATTAAAATATTCATAAATCCAACAAGCTTAGTTTAACTCTAAAAACAGTTTCATCCGAAAAGATAAAAACACCATCAGAAAATCCTAATAAAGAATAACGCTTAATTAAATTTTGCAAACCATAACCCGATTTTTCATTTGTGGAAATCTTTGGCTGTAAATTGTTCTCAATTGTTACGCTTTTTTGGTCAGTATTAAATATTTTAATTTTGAGCGGCTTTTCTTTGGAAATTGTGTTGTGTTTTATACAATTTTCGAGAGCCAACTGCAAACCGAATGTTGGTAAATGCATTTTCATTAAGCTATCTGGTAATTCAATATTAATAGAAAGCATTTTTTCAAAACGCGCAAAAAGCATAAATGAATAATCGTTTATAAAAGCAAGCTCTTCTTCAAGAGTTACTGTTTCTTTTTCCTTCTTTTCAAGAATTTTTCGATAAATTTCGGATAGCATTATCACAAATTGCTCCGATTTTTCATTATCCGAACGAATCATTGAACGCAAGGTGGAAAGAGAATTGAATAGAAAATGTGGATTTACTTGCTGCTTTAATGCTTCAAATTGCGATTGAATATTTTCCGTTTTAAGCATTTGGTTTTGTAACAATACTTCATGTGCTTTGGCATCCGAATTTAGTGCATATTGAATAAAGTATATAATTACTACACTTACAAAACCTTTAATTGCTATTAGTGAGTAAACATTTTCGTTTTGAAGAATTTGAACATCAAATTCGTTTAAAATATAAACAGCCACTAATATAAAACCACCCAACAAAACAGAATTTATTAAAACGATGAAAAATAAGCGTTTTTGAACTTTTATTGTTGTTTCAGACTTTTCAAAATATAACGTTAATGATGTGTTAATTAACCAAATTGCAATAAGAAACAAAAACGAAATACTCCAATTCAAAAGAATTCGCTCAAATTCAACCTCTGTTTGCTTTGGAATGTTATTTAAAATATTTGTAGTTGCAAGAAATGTGGAAAACAAAAGTCCTATTTTCCAATTGGTTTTTCGATATTTATATAAGTTTAAATACATAGTGGACTAAAATAATTAACATTTCTATAATATTTCCATTTTGTTTGATAATTGTTTCAATTTAAACCCTCCTTCTTTGTTGGAGAAGCAATTATTCTTAAAATTTACCAAGATGTATATTAAAATTAACTCCAGAGAAGTTTTTTACCTCATTAAAATTTGCATAAAAAGAAAAACCCATTCCAATAAAACTTGTAATTTGTTCTCTTAATTCAATTTCGACTGGCAAACCAAAGCCATTTGTAATTTTTGAATTATAACTACTATCAAATGATTCGTTTGCTAATAATGCAGTTCTTTTGCGAGACTCGTTATATGAGATTCCTACTTTACCAACTAAGGAATAGTCAAAATTTCTATTAATAATTAAGAGAAATGGAATTGGAAAACCTAAGCCTCTCATAGAAAAGTGAATTGACCTTCCATATTTTAACTCTATAGATTCAATATATTCCTCTGGACGGACAAACATGCTAAATTCACTTGAGTGCAAATAACTTAGGCTAAAATTATTATTTTCAATTTCGTAGTTTAGTGAGCCATAAAGATTAAATCCATTGTGGGAATCTGTAAATTCCAAAAAATTTACCCCAGTTCCTACTTCTGCCCAAAATGAGTGAGTAGTTTGTTCTTGTGCAAATAACAAACAGTTAAGCAAAAATAATGTTAGCAAAGTATTTTTCATAATATCCCTTTTTTAAGCAATGGTTCAATAATAGATGTTTTTGCCTTTTCTTCAAAACGGGTTCTTTATTTTTGCACTTAGTAGAATTTTGTTAATTTTTGAATTATAACTTAACCCCAAAAGCTAAAAAATGAATCCCGCCGTAAAATAAACTACGTTTTGCATTTCCTTGTTTTTATAAATGCTTTTGGAACCTCTGCTAAAGACCAAATCGAAAGGACCAACAATGGTTAAAAATTTTATTCCAAAACCATAACCAACTATAGGTCCATCGGCAGATATGTCACTAATTTGTTTATTCATATTATAAAGAGCACCATTTACTATTGCTTTAAGGAAAATGTCTTTTTTGAATTCGTATCTGTAATCGAATCTGAGATACCCGAAATTATCGCCAATAATTTGGTCAATTTTAACACCAACAAAGGAATTAGAGCCACCTTTAAATGTCCACTTATAATTAGGGAAATCATTTGTAGAAATAGTGTAAAAACCCGACAAACCCATAGTATGTTTATGGGCAATTGTTCCATAAACATTTCCATCAATCTCAAAATGACGATATTCCAATGGTGAACCAATATTTTTATCACTAAAATCATAAAGGGCATTAACGGTAAATCCAGAACGAGGAATTATTGGGTCATCCAATCTATCAATTGCCAAATCGGCGTGTATAACACGTAGCATATCCTTTGATGAGTTGAAATATTTTGGGCCAATATTGGAAATAGCAGTAGAAATATTCATTGATTCTTGTTGATACTCAATTCTGATAGCACCCGATTTTTTGAAAATATGCCCAAATCCAGCACCAAATGTGAATGATTTGTCGTTATATTCAGCAATTTTTTCACCAGTTGTGAAATCAAAATAATCGCGTGGCACATCTTTAAATGAGGTTCTAATATATGGATAAAGTGGAAAATTCAAGGTTCTTGAAGGATAAAAAGCAAAATATTCCACTTTGAATAGACCAGCAAATTGAATCATTAATTCTTCTCTCATTCCTAAAATAGGAAAATTGGTTGCTTGAAGACCAATAATTCCAACAATTTTGAATCTGTCGTCGTATCTATAACCAATACGTAATTTTCGCAATGGTTTTTCCTTAACTGTAATTATTAGTCGCAGATAATTATCTCTAACTGGCTCAATTATGTAAGAAACCTCTTCAAAGTAACCCAAACTGACCATATATTTAATTTGCTCTTTTAATTTAATTTTATCAAATGGATCGCCCGCTCGCACGCCAAGTAAGTTTAAGATAAAATCGAAATGAAGATTATTGTTTCCGATAATTGAAAATCCATAAATAACGGGCTGTTTTTTTTCAACAAGATTAAAATGAAAATTCACAAACCCTTTTCCAATAAGCTGAATGCTGTATTTTACCTCGCTAAAAAGTCCAGATGTTTTCATCTCAGATATTTTATCTTGAAGTTTGATTATGTTAAGAGTGTCGTTTGGAGCATGTCCAATTAGTTCGTATAAATATTCCAAGTTGTAAGACGTTTTTCCAGCAAATATTATTGATGAAATAATAGGCTCTTTGTTATTAGCAACACCATCAGCAATTGAATGCAAAGGGTCATAAACATATTTGTTTTTGAAATCGATTAATTTATCCTTGCTTTCAGCAGCAGCAGAAATACCTCTTTTTACAATTTCCTTAACATATTCTTTTTCAAAATCAGTTGTTGTAAAGCCATCAAGTTCGGGTTGTATTATAACATCGCACAACTTAAAATTTTCTTTTTGTTTAGGATAGTCTGTCAGAACCATCGTTTGCTCAAGAATATCAAGCAATGTATTAAGCCCTTTTCTGGATAATAATTGCGAACCAACATTAACGCCTATAATTATATCGGCACCCATTTCTTTTAAAACATCCGCAGGAAAGTTATTTAAAATTCCGCCGTCAATAAGAAGAGAATCGCCCCATTCAACTGGGCTAAATGCTGTTGGAATTGACATAGTTGCTCGCATTGCTTTAGCCAAAGAGCCTTTTTTGAGAACAACTTCACTTCCAGTAATTAAATCAATTGCAACACATCTAAAAGGAGTTGGCAATTTATCAAAATCGCGAATTGTACCAACGGCGCTTGTTAAATCTGAAAAAAGCAATGAAATCATTTGTCCACTAATAAAACCACTAGGAATAACCGGCGTAAGAAAATTAATTCCCAATTCAACTTGGAATTTTCCGTCGTCTTTCTTTTCTAAATAAGGCATGTCAGATCTTGGCGGACTGTCGCTAAGCATTTCATTCCAATCGGTTGCAAGCACATATCTTTCAATTTCATTTCCTGTATAACCAGATGCGTATAAGCCACCAATAATTCCTCCCATACTTGTGCCAACAATATAATCTATTGGAATTTGTAAGGAATCAATTAGTTTTAATGTTCCAATATGGGCTAATCCGCGAGCACCACCACCAGATAAAACAAGTCCAATTTTAGGTCTGCTTTCCTGAGCATGCAATATCACAGATGTTGTGAAAACAAATAATAGAGCAAATAAACTCAAATAATTTTTTATGCAATTTTTATTTTTCATAACGCATAAGCTAATATTTTTGATTTAATTTTGCACGAAATTAATGGGGACGAAAGAATTTGAGTTTTGAAAAGAAACTTTTAGACTAAAATCTAAAAGCTTGCAAAATATTTGCTTGCCAAAATGAGATTTATTTTTCCCTTTAAAAAGAAAATAAATCCTTTTACTTTTAGGAAGGTCAGTTTAAAAAAGTGCAAAATGTAATACAAAAATAAAGGATTCCAACATGACACGATTAAAGTTATTTATTCTATTTGCATTTATTACAATTACAATTCAATCACAAAGCCTTTCATTACTAAATCAAACGAATCAATATGATTTTGTAATAATTACTGTTGATGAATTTGTGCCAATTTGTGAGCAATTTGCTGAACACAAAAGTAATTCGAAAGGTATAAAGACGCTTGTAACAACAAAGAATTTAATTTTGGGAGAATTTGGTGATTCTTCTTCGTTGCAAGAGAATATTCGTGAATTTATTAGTTATGCAGGAACGAACTGGGCAGAACCGAGACCAAAATATTTTATGTTTGCTGGTGATATATCAAGTCTACCAAATTATAGTTTTGAATCTTTTCCTAATACAGAATATTACGATATTGCTAAATCTGATTACCCTTATGGAATTAATGTTTTTGCAGAAGATACAACAAAACTTAGTTTTGCAATAGGAAGAATTTCTGCCAGAACCGAAACAGAGCTTTCAAATTATTTTAATAAAGTGATTAACTACGAAAATGATGAATTAGTATATGACTGGAATAACAATTCGCTTTTTTTAGCAGATGATGGCAAGATAGGAATAGAAGATACTTTGCTTGGGAACAAAATTTTTGAAAAAGTAGCAAAATCTGTTAGCGAAGGCACTCAAAGCTATATTAATCATAAGTATTTTTTTCAATCGGATTCATCAGATTATTATGGCACGACCGACTCTGTAATAAATTATGTTAATGAAATTGGTGTGTCATCAATATATTTCTGCGGACATGGAAACGACTCTATATATACACATGAGGCATTATTTAGCATTAGTGATGTAAATAGATTAGAAAACAAAAACAAACCGTTCTTTGCTTCTTTTGGTCATACCCAGTCTTTCTCAGATACAAATACTTCCTCAATGTTAGAACAAATGCTCGTTTCAACTGATGGGGCATTAGTTGGTTTTGCTTCCGTTGTTACCGTTTATTTATATTTCAATGAATATATAAATAGAGCGGTCTGGAGCAAATTATATACTCAAAAAAATCTTGGAGATATTTTGTTAGATGTATTAAAAGATAATTCATCTTTAGAGAATAGAAAGTATAATCTATTTGGCGATCCGACAATTGTGTTAAAATATAATCCAATTGCTGATATTGCCCCAAATCCAGAAAATTTACCGAAAGAGTTTTCGCTTGCACAGAATTATCCAAATCCATTTAACCCCAGTACAAAAATTACGTATAGCATTCCAGACAATTTAATAGGTGAACAAAATGTTAAATTATCGATATTTAATATTTTGGGTCAAGAAGTTGCAACTATAGTAAACACTGTTCAGCGTGCAGGAAACTATGAGGTGGTATTTGATGCTTCTCATTTATCAAGTGGCACATATCTGTATCAACTAAAATCCGGTTCATTTGTAAAAACAAGCAAAATGTTATTATTGAAATAAATTTAGTAGTTGAGGATTATAATTTAATCCTCAACGCTTAATAAAAGTTTCCACCTATTTATTTCATCTTTTACAAAAATTGGATTTGGTGAACCAAATGTTTTTTTGCGATATAAGGCGCCTTCCACTTTAAATACCTCAAGTGCGGTTTCATCAAAAATTGGATTGATTTTTTTTAATTGCTCTAACGAAAGTTGGTGCAGTTTTGCATTATTCTCTTCGGCAATTTTTACAACTTCGCCAACAATATGGTGCGATTCTCTAAACGGAATTCCTTTAACAACAAGCCATTCGGCAAGTTCGGTTGAAAAAATAAAATCGCCTTCTAATTCGTTTACAAATCTATTTTTGTTAACAGAAAGCGTACTTATCATTCCAATCATCATAGAAAGAGCTTGAAAGTAGTTGTTAAATGAATCAAAAACTGGCTCTTTATCTTCTTGCATATCACGATTGTAGCTTAAAGGCAATCCTTTCATCATTGTGGAAACGGCGGTATAATTTCCATAAACTCTGCCGGTTTTGCCTCTGCTAAGTTCTGCCATATCGGGATTTTTCTTTTGTGGCATTAGTGAAGAGCCAGTTGTAAATGAATCGCCAAGTTTAATAAAATTAAATTCGGAAGTTGACCAAATAATTAACTCTTCAGAAAGTCGGCTAATGTGCATCATTCCAATATTGCATGCGTTTAAAAAATCGAGGACAAAATCCCTATCCGATATTGCATCCAAAGCGTTTGAAGCAGGTTTGCTAAAATCCAATTTATCCGAAGTCATATTTCTATCAAGCGGAAGGGTTGAACCAGCAAGAGCTCCACAACCAAGTGGAGAAGTGTTGGTTTCATCAAAAACAAATTTTAGGCGATTTTTATCTCTTTCGAGCATTTCAACATATGCAAGCAAATGGAATGCAAACGATATTGGCTGTGCTCGTTGCAAATGCGTATAACCAGGCATTATTGTTTCGGTGTTATTTTTGCTTAAATCAATTAAAGATTGTTGAAAAGACGAAATTTGTTGAGTAAGATTTGAAATTGCCTTTTTTGTCCAAAGTCTAAACCCAGTTGCAACTTGGTCATTTCTGCTTCTTCCCGTATGAAGTTTGCCAGCAGTTTCGCCAATTAGCTCAAAAAGCTTAGCTTCAATAGCGGAATGAACATCCTCAAATTCAAATTCTTCTGGTTTCCACTCATTATTATTGTATAGTTTGAGAATGGAATTTAGACCATTTACAATATTTTTGGATTCATCTTCTGAAATAATATTTACGGAAGCCAACATTTCTGCATGTGCAATACTAACTTTAATATCTTCAGTAATTAAATTTATATCAAATGAAAGCGATGAAGAGAACGCCATTGCATTATCATTTAGTTTGTCTTTAAATCTTCCGCCCCAAAGCATAACAATCCTTTAATAAATTATGAAAATTTTACAGCAAAATTAAAAACCTTCAAAACAAAGTTAAAATAAAAATAACAAAATTTTGAAGGTTACTCTATTCAATATTAATAAGTCTATTTTAATTTGTTTCTAACCTTACTAACGGTTTTAAAAGGAAGTCCATATAAATGAATAAATCCTATTGAAGCCGCGTGGTCAAACTTATCGCCTTCTTTGTAAGTGGCTAATTCTTCGTTATACAAACTGTATTCGGAATCGCGTGACAATACTTTTAAATTGCCTTTAAATAATTCAATTTTCACATTACCAGAAATATATTCTTGGGTAGAATCAACAAAAGTCATAAGCGAATTGAATAAAGGAGTGAACCATAAACCGTCATAAATCATATTAGCAATGTGGTTAGAAACTCCTTGTTTGTAACGAAATGTGTCTTTATCCATTACCAATTTTTCCATTTCGTGATGTGCTTTATGCAAAATTGTAGCTGATGGAGCTTCGTAAATTTCTCGCGATTTAATTCCAACAACTCTATTTTCAATAACATCCAATCTTCCAACGCCATGTTTTGAACCAAGTGTATTTAACTCAACCACAATATCTACTGGAGATTTTTTAACTCCATCAAGTGCAACAGGAATTCCTTTTTCAAATGTAATTGTTACTGTTTCGGCTGTATCTGGAGCTAATTTTGGATCGGTAGTAATTTGATAAGCGTCTGCAGGCGGAGCAACAGTTGGGTCTTCCAAAATTCCACATTCAATAGAAATTCCAAATAAATTTTCATCAATAGAATAAGGTGATTCGGTAGTTGCATGTATTGGAATGTTGTGTTTTTTTGCGTATTCAATTTCTTGTTCTCTACTTTTAAACTCCCAAGTTCTAAGTGGAGCTAAAATATTTAAGTGGGGGGCAAGAGATTGAATGCCAACCTCAAATCTAACTTGGTCGTTGCCTTTTCCAGTAGCGCCATGAGCTATTGTATCGGCACCTTCTTTAATTGCAACATCAACCAACATTTTTGCAAGTAACGGTCGCCCAATTGAACAGCCCATCGGGTATTCGTTTTCGTATAAAGCGCCAGCTTTTAATGCTTTAAAGGCATATTCTTTAATAAATTCGTCTTTCAAGTCGATAACGTGAACTTTTGAAGCTCCCGTTTTTAGTGCTTTTTCTTCTAAGCCAATTAATTCTTTCTTTTGACCTAAATTACCAGTAACAGCAATAATCTCAGCGTCATATTTTTCGCTAAGCCATTTTACCATAACTGAGGTGTCAAGTCCACCAGAATAAGCAACAACAATTTTTTTTGGATTCATAATTTCTCCTTACGAGTCCACGTTAGCAGACTCAATTTAATAATGTGTTTTTGTAATCATGTTTTTAATCATTCTAATAACGGTGGGAATGTTTTTTGCTCTGTCGGGAACAACAAGAACCGTATCATCACCACCAACTGTTCCAAGAATTTCTTGCTTGTTTAGTCTATCAATATAATGAGCAACACCTTGTGCTCTTCCTGCAAGAGTTCTTAGTACAATTAATTGTTCGTTACTTTCAATAGAAATTATTTCGTAACTGACCAATTTTCCTATCTGTTTACCAGCTTCGTCACTGTTTAAGATATATCTAATTCCATTTTCGGTTATTGTTCTCACAACTCCAAGTTCTGCAAAATCGCGACTTAAAGTTGCTTGAGTAGCCGAAATTTCCTTTTTCAAAAGTAGCCTTGCTAACTCTTCTTGGCTTCCAATAACTTTTGTATTAAGCAAATCTTTAATAAGACTTTGTCTGTTTGCTTTAGCTGACATTCCAACCTCCAATAATTAATTAATTTGTGTTGGAAATATCCGAACTTCTGTTTGAAAAAGAAAACATTAAAAGCACAGAAGTGAATATTTTTACAAAATACTGAATATCATCTTTTGTTATAATAAATGGTGGTAAAATTCTTAAAACGGATTCACCCGAATTTCCTACCACAACACCTTCGTTTAGAAGCTCTTTTGCAATTGTTTTGGCTATTGGTTGGTTAAACTCAATTCCAATAAACAAGCCTTTTCCTCTAACTGTTTTTATTAGCGGACTTTTTATTTCATTTATTGCATCTTTAATTTGGTTCCCAGCCGAAGAAATATAATTTAGTTGCAATTCGGTTAACAGATTCATAACACTATTTGCTACCGAAATTGCAATTGGATTTCCTCCAAAAGTTGAACCATGATCGCCTGGATTGATAATCTCGGAGACTCTTTTTGAGCAAATTGTAGCTCCAAGTGGCAAACCGTTTGCAATTCCTTTCGCCGAAGTTAATATGTCTGGAATTATATTATAATATTGGTGGACAAATAATTTTCCAGTTCTACCCATTCCAGATTGTACTTCATCCAAGATTAGAAGTAAATTGTTTTCTTCACAAAGCTTTTTTAAGCCAATAATATAATTTTCATCGGGAACAATTACGCCACTTTCACCTTGAATTGGCTCAACCATAATTGCACAAGTTGATTCATCAATGCTATTTTTAGTTTGCTCAAGATTGTTAAAATCGACAAATGTAAATCCCGAAAGCATTGGAGCAAATCCTTCCCAAAGTTTGGTTTGTCCAGTAGCCGAAAGACTTCCCATTGTTCTGCCGTGAAAACCGCCATTTGCAACAATTATATTTTTTCTATCGCCACCCCATTTTCGAGCAAATTTAATTGCAGCTTCATTTGCTTCAGTTCCAGAATTACAGAAAAATACTGAATCTAATCCAGTAGCAGTTGTCAACTTTTTTGCAAGTTCTTCTTGAGGTGTTGATTCAAACAGATTTGAAACATGCCAAAGTTTCTTAATTTGGCTATTTGCGGCATCTGTAATTATTGGATGTTGATGACCAAAGCCAGTAACTGCAATTCCAGAAAGAAAATCGAGATATTCTTTTCCATTTTTATCAAACAGAAGACAGCCTTTTCCTTTAACAAACTCAACAGGATATCGGTTGTAATTATGTAACAATGCACTTTTCATTATATTGCCACTCTTTTTGATTCAACAATCCATGTTCCGCCCATATCGTTTAACAAAGCGGATTTAAATTTTAGTTTTGTTGGATTATTTCCAATCCAAACTTTTTTAACTGCGTTGTTTAATAATTCAACACTGCTTTCAAGTTTTGGAATCATTCCGTCTGTTATATGTCCATTTTCGATACCAGATTTTACATCGTGTTCTGACATTTCAAACATATTAACGCCATTAATTTTTACTGCATCTACATCTGAAACAAAAAGTACGGTATCAACAGAAAGTGCAATAGCAAGTTCTTTTGCAAACAAATCGGCGTTTACATTCATTAAATTGCCTTCGTCATCTCTACAAATTGATGAATAAACTGGAATTACGCCATTTTTCATTAAATCTTTTAGCCAAGTGACATCGCCTTTTAATTTTGGAACGCCCACAAAACCTAATTCTTTATCAAGATAATCGGCAACAAACAAATTTCTATCAATTCCGTTTAATCCTGTTGCTTCAAAACCTTTTGCATGAAGAAAACTTGTTATTGTGGAATTTGTTAATCCACCTTGAACTGCCGAAACGACATCCATAATGTCTTTGGTTGTTTTTCTTTGTCCGTTAACAAACTGGGAAACAAGATTCATTGATGAAGACCATTCGGTAATCATTTTTCCAGCTCCGTGAACTATAATTACTCCGTCGTAATTTTCTTTTAATTCGTGCAACATTTCAACATAAAGGTGATTTGTTGTAAATTCACTTAAAGCTTTTCCACTTAATTTTAATAAAACTATTTTCATTTTATACCTCTCAAAATTTTTATGACCTATAGGACGCATTAATTTCAACATATTTTTCTGAAAAATCGCATGTCCACCAAGTAGAACTTCCGTTTCCAGAGTTTAGATTTACAGAAATTGTAATTTCTTTTTTTGATAAAATTTCGGTTGCTTCATCTTCGTCAAATTCGTGATAGTAATCTTTTCCTAAAATTGTCATATCATCAAATTTTATTTCAACTTTGGAAGGATCAAAATCAACGCCGCTTCTTCCAGCAGCCGAAAGAATTCTTCCCCAGTTTGCATCACTTCCATAAACCGCAGTTTTAACAAGTGGCGAATTGGATATTGTTTTGGCAATTGTATTTGCATCTTCTTCATTTTCGCATCCAGAAACAGCAACTGTGATTAATTTAGTGGCACCTTCGCCATCAACAACGACTTTTTTAGCTAATTCAATAGTAATCGTTTGAAGCGCTTCAAAAAATAAATTGGAATCTTCAGTGTTTTCTTCAATATTAATTTTTGAAACACCATTTGCCATAATAACAACCATATCGTTTGTGCTGGTATCGCCATCAACCGAAATTTTATTAAATGAATTTTGAACTGATTTTAGCAAAATTTTCTTTAGCAGTGTGCTTTCCACTTCTGCATCAGTTGTTATAAACGAAAGCATTGTTGCCATATTTGGCATAATCATTCCGCTCCCTTTTGCAATTCCGCCAATTGTAATTTCGCCTTTGGATAGTTGAACTTTTACAGCAATTGTTTTTTCAACTAAATCGGTTGTCATTATTGCTTTAGCTGCTTTTATTCCATCGGTGTATGTTAATTGACCAACTATTGAATCAATTCCAGTTTTGAGAATATGCATTGGCAAATATTCACCAATTACACCAGTTGAGCTAATTACAACCTCCGATTGGTCAATGCCTAATTTTTCGGCACAATATTTTTGCGATTCAAGAGCATCGTTTAATCCTCTATCACCCGTGCAGGCATTTGCGTTTCCAGAATTAACCAAAATTGCTCTAACTTTTCCACCTTTGTTTATTAGCTCTTGTGAAACCAATAAAGGAGCCGCTTTCACTTTATTAAGAGTAAATGTTCCAGCAACATTACACGGCTCATCAGAAACTATTAAAGCTAAATCTTTTCTTTTTCGTTTAATTCCTGAGTGAATTCCCGTTGCTTTAATTCCTGCAACCGAAGTAACTGAACCGTTTTCAATAAATTTGAACATTTTTGAAATTCCTTAATTGTTTTTTGTGTTTAATAATCCTAAAGTTTCATTCCAACCAAACATTTTGTTCATGTTTTGAACTGCTTGCCCAGAGGCGCCTTTAATTAAGTTATCTATTGTTGAAGTTATAATAACAGTCTTGTTTTTTGCGGAAACATTTATGTCGCAAAAATTTGTATCTACAACCCATTTTATTTCTGGAGGAACATTTCGCATTCTCACAAATTTGGAGTTTGCATATTCCGCTAAATATTTATCAATAATTTCACTTTCTAAAATTTCAGTATTTAAGTGAATTGTGGAAGTTGAATAAATTCCTCTTGCAATAGGAAGAAGATGAGTTGTAAAAGCAAAAGGCGAATTCATTCCATGTTTTTTTAATTCTTGCTCAATTTCAGGTTGATGTCTGTGTTTATTAACATTATAAGCTTTCACATTTCCGTCAAGTTCTGCAAGAAGAAGTTCAGTTTTTGCTGATTTTCCAGCTCCGCTTGCTCCAGAATAGGAAACGCAACTAATGCTAATAATATGATTAGCATAATATTTTAGAAAAGGAATTAATGCCAATTGAATTGAAGTTGGATAACAACCTGGATTAGCAATAAAATTGGAATTAAGAGTTTTTTCGTTATCAATATCTGCCAATCCATAAATTTTGGATTTGAGTAAATTAGCCGAAGTATGCTCAAATTGATACCATTCTTCATAAAGCTTTTTGGAATCAAGTCTATAATCGCCACCTAAATCAATTACTTTTATTCCTTTTTCCAAAAGAATTGGAACATATTTTAAGGATTCTCCGTGTGGAAGCGAAATAAAATACAAATCATGCAAAAAGGATAATTCATCAACGGATTTTATTTGTTGGTTTTTGATTATACCTAAAAGCTCTGGAAAAATATCCAACAATTGGCTTCCAGCACTATTTTTTGCGTAAATAATGTAATCAGAAACATTTTTATGTTTTTGAATAAACTCTAATAAATATTTACCGGTATAACCAGTTCCACCGATGATTCCTATAGAAATCATTTTTTTAATCCTTTAATTGAAATTTTTTGTGAAATATGTGCTATTTAAAATAAATAGATGATTATTACCCCTGAAGGGGGCGACGACGAGAGCGACTGCGTTTCTTGCTATGTCTTTCTGAATTGATAATATGTAATAATTTTATTTTCATGGTGCTAACGTATAAATATGGAATAATTTTGTCAACAGATGAATGCATAATATTTCAATAAATTGGCATTAGGCGAATATAAATGCAATATGACGGAATATAAATGAATATATTGTTTAGGACTAAAACAAAAAAGCAAAATTTATTTGATTTGTAGAACTAATAGCCTTATAATTACAACATAAAATTTAAGAAAATAATGAAAAACGAATTGAACATATTAAATATTAACCCAAATCACCATCATCACGCATTAATTGTGTTGGCGGGTAATTAATAATTATTATTAAATATATAAAAGTTTATTAACCCCGAAATTTCGGGGTTTTTTGTTTTAAAGGAGAAAAAATGGAAACAAATATTTTAAGATTGGCTATTCAAAAGAAAGGCAGACTTGCGGATAATTCTTTAGAGTTGCTAAAATCTGCAGGAATTAGAATTGACAATTATTCGCAGCAATTGTTGATTAAAGCACAAAACTTTGATTTGGAGTTACTTTTTATTCGTGATGATGATATTCCAGAATATGTGCAAGATGGAATTGCCGATATTGGAATAGTTGGCGAAAATGTTATTTTGGAGTCGGGAAAACAGCTTAGAACAATTGAAAAATTAGGTTTTGGAAAGTGCAGAATGTCAATTGCAGTTCCAAAAGCGAAAGAATTTAACTCAATAAGTGATTTGGAAGGCAAAAATATTGCCACCACATATCCAAAAATTTTGAACAATTATTTAACCGAAAACCAAATTAATGCAAAAGTTCACTATATAAGCGGTTCTGTTGAAATTACTCCAAATATAAATCTTGCCGACGCAATTTTTGATATTGTTAGTACTGGAAGCACTTTAATAAGCAATGGATTAAAAGAAGTAGAAACAGTTTTAAAATCGGAAGCGGTTTTAATTTCAAATAACAATCTATCTGAAAGCAAAAAATTGCTATTGGAACAAATTCTTTTTAGAATTCGAGCAGTAAATCAAGCAAAAAACAACAAATATATACTCCTAAACGCTCCAAATGATGCATTGGATAAAATTACAGAAATGTTGCCAGGCGTAAAAAGTCCGACCATAATGCCACTTGCAATTGAAGGTTGGAGTTCGGTTCACACTGTAATTAGTGAAGATGATTTTTGGAATAAGATAGAAAATCTTAAAAAAGCTGGTGCACAAGGAATACTTGTTTTGCCAATTGAAAAAATTATTGTTTAAGAGGTTGAAGTGAAAACAATTAAATTTCCCAATTTAGCAGATATAAAGGATTTATTAAAACGACCTTTATTTGAATCCGAAACAATTAAAGAGAGTGTTTTATCAATAATTAATGAGGTAAAACTGAATGGGGATAAAGCTTTAATAGAATTTACTCAAAAATTTGATGATGTTGGACTTGACAAATTGCGAGTGTCAGATGATGAAATAGATAATTCCGAAAAAGAAATAAATATAAACTTAAAAACAGCAATTGAGGTTGCAAGAAAGAATATCTATAAATTTCACAATTCTCAAGTGAATACTATTTCTAAAATTGTGATAGAAGACGGAATAACATGCTGGCGAAAGGATGTGCCAATTCAAAAAGTTGGATTATATATTCCTGGAGGAAGTTCGCCATTGTTTTCAACTTTGCTTATGCTCGCAATTCCAGCCAAAATTGCTGGTTGTGAGGAAATAATTATATGTAGTCCGCCACAAAAAGATGGAAATGTTGCAACAACAATTTTATTTGTAGCAAAATTGTTAGGAATTAAAAATATATTTAAAATAGGCGGAGCTCAAGCAATTGCTGCATTGACTTTTGGAACAGAAACAATACCAAAAGTTGATAAAATATTTGGACCAGGTAATCAATGGGTTACAGTTGCTAAACAAATTGTAAATTCATTGGGTGTTGCAATTGACATGCCGGCTGGACCATCGGAAGTGCTTGTTATTGCAGATGATACTGCAAACGCAAAATTTGTGGCTTCCGATTTGCTTTCGCAAGCAGAACATGGCGCTGATAGTCAAGTAATTTTAATATCTACAAATAAGCAAATAATTTCAAAAGTAAAAGAAGAAGTAGATATTTTAACAACTCAACTTTCAAGGAAAGTGATTATTGAACAATCATTAAAAAATTGCATAATGATTTTAGTAAATAATTTAGATGAAGCAATTGCTATTTCAAACATTTATGCTCCAGAACATTTAATATTAGCAGTTGATAATCCCGAAACATTAGCTGAAAAAGTAATAAATGCTGGGTCAGTCTTTTTAGGGAACTATTCGCCAGAATCTACCGGTGATTATGCAACTGGAACAAATCACACGTTGCCAACAAACGGATTTGCATCAACTTATAGCGGCGTTTCGCTTGATAGTTTTATGAAGAAGATAACATTCCAAAAATTAACGAAATCTGGCTTGTCTCAAATTGCAACGGCAGTTGAAATTATGGCTGAGGCTGAAGGATTAGACGCACATAAATTGGCTGTTACATTAAGGAGATCTGAGTAAATGACAGACATAAATAAATTGTTACGAAAAAACATACGTGAGTTAAAACCATACTCATCGGCGCGTGATGAATATACTGGAAACATTGGTGTTTTCTTGGATGCAAATGAAAATTCATTTGGCTCAATTTCAGAAGGAAAATTTAATCGCTACCCTGACCCACATCAGAGCGAAATAAAAGAAAAATTATCTAAAATGAAGGGAACAAATCCAGAAAATATTTTTATTGGAAACGGAAGTGACGAAGCAATTGATATTGTAATAAGAGCATTTTGCACGCCAGGCAAAGAATCTGTTTTAATTATGCCACCAACTTATGGAATGTATAAAGTGGCAGCGGATATAAATGATGTTGAAACAATTGAAGTTCCACTTACAAGTGGATTTCAAATTGATACGAGTGAAGTAATTTCCAAAATATCTGAAACTACAAAAATCATCTTCATTTGTTCGCCAAACAATCCAAGTGGTAATTTACTTGATAGAAACGCGATTAATTCAATATTAAATTCTTTTGATGGAATTGTTGTTATTGACGAAGCTTATATCGATTTTTCAAACGAAGCAAGCTGGATAAATGAATTAGATAATTATAATAATCTTGTGGTTTTACAAACATTTTCTAAAGCTTGGGGTTTAGCCAATATTCGCGTAGGGATGGCATTTGGTAACTCAGAAATTATTTCAGTTATGAATAAAATTAAATATCCATATAATGTTAATGGAGTTAGCCAAAATATCATAATTGAGGCTTTGGACAACGAAGTGAAGAAGAATACGGTTGTCAGTAGTATCAACGCTGAAAGAGAAAAACTAATAAAGGAATTACATAATTTTAATTTTATAGAATATGTTTATAAATCAGATGCAAATTTTTTGTTAGCCAAGGTAAATAATGCAAATAAAATTTATAATTTTCTTTTAGAAAATAAAATAATTGTGAGAAATCGTTCAAATATGATTCACTGCAAAAACTGTTTAAGATTTACCATCGGGACAGAAGATGAGAACAAAAGGTTAATTGAAACTCTAAAAAGGTATGATGAGGAAAAATGAAAAAAGCACTATTCATAGATAGAGATGGAACAATAATAATTGAGCCAGAAGATGAGCAAATAGATTCGCTTGAAAAATTGGAGTTTTATCCAAAAGCTATTTCTGGGCTTAGTAAAATTGCAAAAGAACTTGATTACGAATTGGTTATGGTTACTAATCAAGATGGATTAGGAACAGAATCATTCCCCGATGAAACATTTTATCCGGCACATAATAAAATGTTAACAACGTTAAAAAATGAAGGTGTTGAGTTTTCAGAAATACTAATAGATAAATCATTTCCACATGAAAATCTTTCAACACGAAAACCTGGAATTGCTTTGCTTAGTAAGTACATTAGTGGTGATTATGACTTGGCAAATAGTTATGTAATTGGTGATAGAGTAACAGATATTCAACTTGCTAAAAACTTAGGGAGTAAATCTATATTTATAAATAAAGACATTAACGCAGAAGCAACGCTTACTACACTTGATTGGGATGATATATTTGTAGAAATAAAAGGAGAATATCGCACTGCAACAATTGATCGAAAGACAAAGGAAACTGAGATAAAAGTTGAACTAAATCTTGATGGAAAAGGGAAACATTCTATAAATACTGGTTTGCACTTTTTTGATCACATGCTTGCCCAATTGTCACAACACTCACTTTGTGATATTAACATTACTGCAAAAGGTGATTTAGAAGTTGATGAACATCACACAATTGAAGATACCGCAATTGCGCTTGGCGAAGCGTTTTTGTCTGCTCTTGGAAACAAAAAGAAAATTGAACGTTACGGCTTTATGCTTCCAATGGATGATGTTATTGCTTCTACAGCTATCGATTTCTCTGGACGAAGTTGGTTGCAATGGAAGGTAAAGTTTAAAAGAGAATTAATTGGGGATGTACCAACAGAAATGTTTTTTCACTTTTTTAAATCATTTTCTGATGCTGCAAAATGCAATCTTTATATAAAAGCTAAAGGCGAAAATGAGCATCATAAAATTGAAGCTATATTCAAAGCATTTGGTCGCTCTATTAAACAAGCTGTAAGTAAAAACGCATCCAATGCCGAGGTGCCCAGCACAAAAGGAATAATCTAAAACATATTGTTAAATTATTTTATTGCTAATTGTTAAATGAGTACTGCATGTGACTTATAAATCTTTTTCCTAATAATTTAGCAATGCAACAATTAACAATTAGATATTTTAATAAAATGTTCACAAATAGAATTAAATAATTAAAAGTAAAATTATGAAAATAGTAATTGTAAAATATAATGCGGGAAATGTGTATTCAGTGGCAACTGCCCTTGAAAGAATAGGATATAGTTCTGTAATATCAAGTAATTTAGATGAAATAAAATCAGCTGACAAAATTATTTTTCCTGGAGTTGGGGAAGCAAGTAGCGCAATGGCATTTCTTCGCGAGATTGGTTTGGATAAAATCATATCAGAACTAAAACAACCTTTTCTTGGAATTTGTTTAGGATTACAGCTTTTATGTGATTATTCCGAAGAGGGTGACACAAAGTGTTTAGGAGTTTTTGATGAAAGAGTTAAACTATTTTCTGGAAATGAAAAAGTGCCTCATATGGGTTGGAACTCAATAAGTTTTAATGAACACAAATTATTTTCGGATGTCGAAAATGAATCATTTGTTTATTATGTGCATAGCTACTATGCTGGTTTGAATAAATACACGATTGCCGAAACAAATTATATTCAACCATTTAGTGCTGCATTGCATAAAGATAATTTTTACGCACTTCAGTTTCACCCTGAAAAGAGTGGTAAGATTGGAGAACAAATACTTAAAAATTTTATTGAGCTAATATGATAAAAATAATTCCAGCCATTGATATTATTGATGGCAAATGCGTTCGCCTGACAAAGGGTGATTATTCACAAAAAATAATTTACAATGAAAATCCTTTAGAAGTTGCTAAAGAATTTGAGGATAACGGGATTAAATATTTACATCTTGTTGATTTAGATGGAGCTAAGGCAAAACAAATAGTAAACTGGCGCATTCTCGAATCTATTTCACAAGAAACTAAATTGGAAATTGATTTTGGCGGTGGAATAAGGTCAAAAGAGGATTTGCGAATTGCTTTCCAAAGTGGTGCAACAAAAATTACTGCTGGTAGTATTGCTGTAAAAGAAAGAGATATGGTAATATCGTGGATTGATAAATATAAGGATAAAATAATATTAGGTGCCGACACAAAAGATGAAATGATTTCAATAAATGCATGGGAAGTTACTACTGACATACCTTTAATTGAATATATAAGGGGATACTGGTCAATGGGGGTAGCGGAAGCAATAGTGACAGATATTTCACGTGATGGAGTGCTTATGGGTCCTGCATTTGATTTATATAAAAAAATCCAAACTGAGATTCCAAATTTGCAATTAATTGCCAGTGGTGGAGTTTCAAAAATTGAGGACGTTGATAAACTAAATGAACAGAATATCAATGGTGTTATAATTGGTAAAGCTATATATGAAGGCAGAATAAAAATGAATGAATTAAAGAGATACTTATGCTAACAAAAAGGATTATACCATGTTTAGATATAAAAGATGGTAAAACTGTAAAAGGTATTAATTTTATTAATCTGAAGGATGCTGGCGACCCAGTTGAACTTGGAATAAAATACGCTGAACTTGGTGCTGACGAACTTGTGTTTCTAGATATTACCGCCACAGTTGAAAAGCGAAAGACGCTTGTGGAGTTAGTGAAAAGAATAGCTCAGAACATAAATATTCCTTTCACCGTTGGAGGTGGAATAAATGATATTCAAGCTGTTAATGCACTACTGGAATCAGGAGCAGATAAAATTACAGTTAATTCATCAGCTGTAAATAATCCAACGTTAATTGATGAATTATCAAATAGATTTGGCAGTCAATGTATTGTATTATCAATTGACACAAAATTAATAGGTAATACCCACAAGATATTTACCAATGGCGGAAGAACAGAAACTGAAAAAGAACTAGTTGAATGGGCGAGCGAAGCTGTGAATCGTGGAGTTGGTGAAATACTTTTAACATCAATGGATCACGATGGAACAAAGGATGGATTTGCTATTGAAATAACAAAACAACTTTCTGAGTTGCTACCAGTTCCAGTAGTTGCTTCTGGAGGTGCTGGAAACATGGAACATTTTGTAGACGTATTTCGCAAAGGTAGAGCTGATGCGGCATTAGCTGCAAGCATTTTCCATTATGGTGAAATAGAAATATCCGAACTTAAAAGATATTTACGAAACAATAATATTCCGGTGAGATTATGAAGATAGATTTTAACAAAAGCAATGGATTAGTTCCTGCAATAATTCAACATTATAAAACAAATACAGTGTTGATGTTAGGATATATGAATGAAGAAGCTTATCTAAAAACTAAAGAATTAGGTAAGGCCACTTTTTACAGTCGTTCAAAAGAACGCTTGTGGACAAAAGGCGAAACATCGGGTAATTATTTAATAGTGAAAGATATTTTGATAGATTGTGATCAAGATACAATTCTTATAAAAGCTGAGCCAATTGGTCCAACGTGCCATACTGGAAGTGACACTTGTTTCAATGAAGTTGTGGAAGATAAAAATGTTTTTCTTTATGAACTTGAAAAAATAATATCAGATAGAAAAAACAATCCCACAGATGTGTCTTACACAGCGTCGTTGTTTAAGAAAGGTATTAACAAAATTGCGCAAAAAGTCGGTGAAGAAGCTACTGAAGTTATAATTGAAGCAATGGATAATAACGTTGAATTGCTAAAAGAGGAAACCTCCGATTTAATTTATCATTTGTTAGTATTGCTAGCAGAAAAGAGCATTACGTTAAATGATATTAGCGAAGTGCTTCGAAAAAGACATCTGAAATAAAAATGTATTACGTCCTAAAATAAGTTTGTTTTGTCATAAAAACATTTTATTTTTTCAAATAATTTATTCAAAATATGAGGAAATGATGATACGAGTATTACTTATAGTTTTTTTAATCTTTTCGACAAACATTCAGTCGCAACAATCTTCACTATTCATGCCGTTGGAAGTGCAAACTGCATACGAAAATGGAACAAGAACTTATAATGGAACTGTTAGTAATAAGTATTGGATTAATAGCACAGATTATAAAATTAATGCCGAATTATTTCCAGATAGTAATTTATTGATTGGTGACGCAAAAATTACCTATTACAATAATAGTCCCGATTCACTCAGAAATATAGTATTTCGTTTATACCAAAATATCTTAAAACCTGGTTCCGTAAGAGATTGGAACGTACCCGATTCATTTTTGGGTGATGGAATTAAGATTACTTCACTTAAAATAATGGGAAGTCTAATAGATATAAACTCTTTAAGGGTTAGAATTGGTGGAACAAACATGAAGGTTGATTTAGATAAGTTATTGTTACCTAGTGAAAAGGTGGAAATAGAAATTAGCTGGAAATTTAATTTTCCCAAACGTCCAATGAGGATGGGTAATTATGGTGGTGATTATTTTATTGCATATTGGTACCCACAATTAGCTGTTTATGATGATGTTAACGGATGGGATGAGTTGGAATATTCTGGAACTGCTGAATTTTACAATGATTTCAATAATTATGAACTGAGTTATAAAGTTCCAAGTAACTATGTCGTTTGGTCAACAGGCGAATTATTAAACTGCAAGGATGTTTTTCAACATAATATTGTTGAGAAAATTATTCAAGCAAAAAAATCTGATAATACAGTAAACATAATTACGGCTTTGGATTATAAAAATGGTAAAGTAACCAACAGTAACTCCAGCGGAAAAAATATTTGGAAGTTTGAGGCTAAAAAAGTTCCTGATGTGGCTTGGGTAGTTAGTAACAACTATAACTGGGATGCTTCAAGTGTGGAAGTTGAAAAAGGAAGACGAGTATTAACGGCGGCAATTTATCCCGATAGTATTAAGCAATACCACAATGCCGCCAAATATGCTAATGAAACAATAAAATATATGTCCGAAATATCACCGGGCATTCCTTATCCATGGTCGCACACAACCGCTTTTACAAATAAAGCCAAAAGTGGTGGAATGGAATTTCCAATGATGCAAAATAATGGCGCTCCGAAATCAGAAAGTGGTAATGCCGGCTTAATATTTCATGAAATTTCACACAGCTATTTACCTTTCTATATGGGTACTGACGAAAGACGTGCTGCTTGGATGGATGAAGGTTGGGCATCATTATTATCGCAGAATATTGTTGATAAATATGATTCAACAGATGGTCCTAAATATTATGAGCGAAGAATATCTGATTATGTAAGAATTGCTGGAACGTTGCAAGATATGCCAATGATTTTGCCAAGTTATATGATGACTCATGGTGAATCAAGAAATAATTATTACAACCGCCCAAATGTTGCTTATGAAGAACTACGTCAACTATTGGGTGATGAACTATTTCACAAAGCCCTTCGCGAGTATATGAATCGTTGGCACGAAAAGCACCCAATTGCATACGATTTCTTTTTTACTTTTAATGAAGTTGTCGGCGAGGATTTATCTTGGTTCTGGAAACCTTGGTTTTTTGAACTTGGATATCCAGACTTGGCAATTGATGATGTAAAAACAGATAGTGATAATATTGTAATTTTATTATCCAAGGTTGGAAATATTCCAACAAGAGTTGAAATAAACTTATTTTATACAGATGGAACGTCAGACACTATTCGCGAGTCAGCATCTATTTGGAAAGAAAACACAAAATTGAAATTGAAACACAAATCTGATAAAACAATTAAATTTGTGAAATTAGGTAGTGAAGTAATTCCAGATGTTAATCAAAAAGATAACATTTTTAAACTAAATTAATATCCATATATAATATTGCAAAATGAATACTATTATTGAGAAATCACTTAATAGTATTCATTTTATACTAAACAAAAATTCCAAATACTTTCACGAAATATTTCAAGTAAAAGAGCTACAAATTTAAAAGTTATTTTATAAAAAGCATTTTTTTAGCTGAAGAATATTGATTTGCAGTAATTTCATAAATATAAAATCCGGTAGAGAGAAGAGACGCATCAAAATTAATGCTATACTCACCAGATGCTTGTTCTTCGTTTACAAGCGTTGCAACTTCTCTTCCAAGAACATCAAACACAACAAGCTTCACCTTTGACACTTCACTTTTAACATTAGTTGGAATTGAGTATTTAATTATTGTACTCGGATTAAATGGATTAGGATAATTTTGAAACAGTGTAAATTCATTTGGTTTTATTCCTTCCATGTATTGTTCTCTCACATTTACTAAAGAGTTATAATCAACACCCCAATCATATTCCGCACCCAAAATGTTTCCAATATTTCCGTTATTCGAAATATCAACTACCTTTTGACCATTTCCCTCATTAAAATTCCAGTAACCAATCAGACTATCTTCAGTTCCAACTAAATATTTATAAATATTTGCATTAATTTCGTCGCTTGTTAAAGCTTTATTCCAAATTCTGACTTCGTCCATCTTTCCCATTAAATTTCTTAACCCAGTATTATTATTACCAATTATTAGCGTATCGAGTTCATTATTCATAATTGGATTAACAAAAATATTACTTTTATCAGTGCTTAATTCCTGGGATTTTCCATTAATTAATATTTCCATTGTTTGGTTTGCGAAATCATAACTCAATGCAATATGTTGCCATTTATAGAGAGCTAAAGAGCTATCCTCAGAAGTAAAGCGTATCGTCGAGCCATCTTCCAAAATAAATTTTACAACGAGACTATTATCTTTTAATCCAGCAGATTTTTTGTTTGTATATACACTTACTGCATTTTTGTTGAGGATATATTTCCCCAATAGATTTGTTGGCTTAATCCAAGTTTCAAAAGTCCACTTATTTGTTAAGTTAAGCTTGTTGTTTGGAATTATTTTAATGGATGATTGGCTTTTTCTAAAATTAATAGAACTTTCTTTGTCAAATATTAAAATGGAGTCTTCAAGAATTAAATTTTCATTTAGTGAATCCGATTTTAATAGGACACTAACTTTGTAAGTTCCAGCTTCAGTGTAATTCCATTCTGGATTTTGTTCATACGAATCAACTATTCCATCGCTATCAAAATCCCATTCCCAGTAATTAATTTTTGGACTTGAAAATGAATTGTCATTAAATTTTACTGTCTGAGGTGCATTTCCACTAAAATGGCTTACCTCTATCTTTGGGAACAAATAGATTGGTGGCATATTAATGAATACAACTTTATCACCACTAAAACTTGGAACAGCAAGTACATTGTCAATAATATTATAATCTAATCCTGCTGGTTCTTCTATTCCAATATATATTAATTCGCCAGACTTTGAAAAATCATTATCGTATTTGTAAATACCCCCACCATTTTCATATGATGTTACATACAAGTTTCCATGTTGGTCAATAGTAATGCCGTCTGCAAAACCTGGAGTTTTTTCAAGAATAGTGGAAAGGACAGAATCTTCCAAACTAATTGACATAATCGGAGAATCTGCAGACCAATGACAAACCAGGATTCGATTTTTAAATTTATCGAATATTAAATCTTGAGGATTAGTTCCAAATCCCCCATTAACAAAAAGTGAAAAGGTTTTTGCTTTAATATTAATTTTGTAAACTCTATTTGATGCTGTTCCCATTACGTACAGATTACCTGAATTATCTACTGTAATTCCATCAAATTGATGTACACCGGGGATGGTGACAGAAAAAACATCTTCGCCTGTAAAAACGTTTAATCCTCTAATTTTTGAACCACCGGTTACATATAAAACTGAGTCTTTAGTGCAATTTCCGAAAGCTGTTATATTGTCTTTGAATATTGCTTGAGTTCCTTTCTTGTCTATCGAAATAACTTTGTTTGTGCGTAAGCTTGTAACCAAGTAACGATTATTTAGAGAATCGAATGAAACACTTTCCGCCCCATCAATCAAATTTTGAGAATAGATTGTGGAAACAGAAAAAACAGCAAGTAATATGATTGCTTTATAGCATTTAAATAATACATTATTCATTTTAACTCCTTTAATATTTTAGATTAATGACAAATACAATATCTTATAATGATTAAGTAAATTGAATCGTAATTCTATAAGAGGTTATATAATTCGACGAGTGGTTTGTTATTAAAGCAATATTTATGTTAGTTTGGTCTATAAACAAAAAATATTTGGTATGAAAAAGATTATAAGTAAAATATCTCTATTTTGGAAACTGCAAATATCTGGATGGTTAACATTATTTTTTATTTACTTATTGCTGTATTATAGAACTCAATTTAATAATCCTGATGTGCTTATTGGGCTTTCGGTAACTTATTTTACTGGTTTTTGTGTTACACTTTTACTAAGAAAAGTTTATCAACTCACAAATTATAAAACCCGTTCAATTAATTCAATTTCCATAATAATAATTGTTGGAACGGTTATAACAGCAAATATTTGGTTTTGGCTTGATACCGCTCTTAGTCATTTATTATTGGATAGAGTTCAAGCATTAGCCACATTAAATTTTAATAGATATTTAAGTTGGATATGGACAAATTCTTTTGTCGTTTTTCTTTGGAGTGCATTATACTTTAGCTTTAAATTGTGGAATGAATGGCTGAGTGAAAAATTACGTGCAGAAAAAGCAAATTCACTTGCTCACAAAGCACAACTTCAGATGCTTAGATATCAACTTAATCCTCACTTTTTATTTAACTCACTAAATTCAATACGTGCGTTAATTGAGGAAGACAAAAGTAGAGCAAAATCGATGATAACTGAGCTTTCGGAGTTTTTGCGATACTCCCTTTTAAACAAAAATCTTTCCGACGTACCTTTAAGAAACGAACTTGAAGCAATGAAACATTACTTCTCCATTGAAAAAACTCGTTTTGAGGAAAAACTCGAGGTTACTTTTCAAATCGATTTAGAAACAGAAAATTTAATTGTTCCAAGTTTTTTAATTCACCCTCTTATTGAAAATGCCATTAAATATGGAATGAAAACAACATCACTTCCATTGAAAATATTAATTAAAGCTAGTTTAGAAACAAATAATTTGCTTATTGAAGTCTGTAATTCTGGCAATTGGATTGAATTACAACAAGATAACAACAGCACAGGCACTGGACTTGAAAATGTAAAACAACGTCTGCAAAATGCTTATCCAAACAACCACTCTTTTGAAATTATTAAGAATAGTAATTCAGTTTGTGTGAAAATTATGATAATGAATATTAAGAGTAATTATGAATAAGATAAAAGCATTAGTTGTTGACGATGAACGCCTTGCTCGCAAAGAATTAATCTTAATGCTAAAAGAATTTGAAAGCATTGTAGTTGTTTCTGAAGCAGATGGTGTTAACTCAGCTTTAGTGGAAATAAAGAAACACAATCCCGATGTAATATTTCTAGATATTCAAATGCCTGGCAAATCTGGATTTGATTTGCTTGAATCAACAGACCTAAAAGCAAAAGTAATTTTCGTTACAGCATTTGATGAATTTGCAATTAGAGCCTTTGAAGTAAATGCCCTCGATTACCTACTAAAGCCAATAAATCCAGAACGTTTACAAATAGCAATTGAGCGATTAGAAAAAAATGAAATGGAAATAGAAAGTAAATATAATCAACTAAATTATGACGACCATCTTTTTCTAAACGTAAATAATAAGTTGAAGTTCATTAAAATAAACTCTATCGTTTCTATTACAGCGGCGGGTGATTATTCCAACATTATTTGTGTGGATGGAAAAAAAGGACTGACTTTAAAGACAATGAAAGAATGGGAAAACCGACTTCCAATAAATAATTTTTGTAGAATTCACCGTTCGAATATTGTGAACCTAAATTATGTAGATTCTCTTGAAGAGTGGTTTCATAATTCTTATAAAGTTTATCTTAAAAATATTTCGGAACCATTAGTAATGAGCAGAAGATATGTCTCCAATTTGAAAAGTAAAATGGGTTAATCCATTCTCTTTTTAAATCGCAACGAACTCAATGTTAATACGGTTACACCTATTAAAAATAGCATTAATAACTCAAACCAAACTTCGTAAAATCCCACACCTTTTAAGATTATTCCACGAATAATTGTCATAAAATATCTAAGAGGAATTATATATGTAATTGCTTGAATTATTTTTGGCATATTTTCAATTGGAAATGAAAAGCCTGAAAGGAAAATCATTGGCATTAAAACCACAAATATTGCAAGCATCATTGCTTGTTGTTGTGTTTTTGAAACAGTTGATACAAACAATCCCAAACCCAAAGTTGAAAGAATATAAAGAAATGTTGAAAGGAAGAGAAATAAAATACTGCCACGTGGAGTTATTCCAAAAATAAAGGTCATTGCTAAAAGTACAATTATAACAGCTACGAAACCCAACATTGCAAAGGGAATTAGCTTACCCAAAATTAATTGAATTGGTTTTATTGGGGTTACTATAATTTGCTCAAGCGTTCCTATTTCGCGTTCTTTAACAATTGCAAGCGATGTTAAAATCAGAGTAATAATTGAAAGCAATAATCCAACAATTCCGGGAATCATGTAAACTCTTGTTGATAATTCTGGATTATACCAAGCTCTTATTTCTGGCGTAACTTGTCCAATTGGAATAATATTTTTCCCGCTTTTTTGTACTCTGCTTTTTATAATTTTAATGGAATATTCGCCAATAATTTTTTGCAAATATCCCGCTGTGATTGAGGCTTTATTTCCGTCAGAACCATCAAATATTGCTTGTATACTAATAGGCTTATTGTTTAATAAACTTTCCTCAAAATTGTTTGGAATAACCAAAGCCAGCGAAGCAGTTCCATTATCAATCTGTTTCTGTAAATCGGTATAATTGTCAACATAATCAACAAACTCAAAATATCTATTTCCACTAAGGTTATTCAAAAAATATCTACTTTCACTTGAATTAACTTGATTATAAATAACAGTAGCTACTTTTTCAACATCCATATTTACGGCATATCCTAAAAAAGTTAGCTGTATTACGGGTGAAATTAAAATAATTACAAACATTTTGGGATCGCGTTTTAGCTGCAAAAGTTCTTTAATTATTATATGTAAAATAGTTTTCATTATGCTTTTTTTAGTGACTTGTTATAAATTAAAATAGAAAGAATTAGAAAAAATGAAGCAAACAAAAGCAAATAAATCCACTGCTCCCAAAAGGCGTTTAAGCCAACTCCTTTTATAATTATTCCACGAAGAACAACTATAAAATACTTTGCTGGAGTAATGTTTGTTAATATTCGGATAATTGGTGGCATTGAGTCAATTGGAAAAATAAATCCAGATAAAATTGTTGACGGCAAAAGCGAAACAAATGTAGCAATTGAAAATGCAACTTGCTGCGAATTTGCAATTACAGAAATAAAAATTCCAATTGAAGTTGATGCAAACAGAAACAGAAGAGTTGAAATAATTAACAATGTGTAACTTCCGTTTACGATAACTCCAAAAAGAATATAGCCCGCCAATAGAATAACAGATGCATTTATAAAAGAAATTACCAAATATGGAAAGAGTTTTCCGACAAGAAGTTCTAAAATTCTAACGGATGAAACATTAATTTGCTCAATTGTACCACGCTCTTTTTCGCGGACAAATGAAAGCGAAATTGCAATTACCGCTGTTACAATAAGAATTAAAGCTATTAATCCCGGAATAAGATAGATTGTAGTTTGTAATTCGGGATTAAACCAAAATCGCGTTTGCACATCGATTGGTGTTTCAAAATTTATTCCAATTTTAGAAGTTGCCATTTTGTTTAACTTTTTATTGAATGATAAAATTGCCGCAAGTGAATAATTTTGAATTATTGTAGCGGTATTTCCATCAACGCCATCAAGTAGAATTTGAATTTTTACATCTTTTTTTGCGGAGTAAATTTCTTTTTCAAATCCGGTTGGAATTATCAGAATGCCTTTTGCAATTCCTCCGTTCAATATGGTATTGGCACGTTCATTATTGTCATAATATTCCACTACTTCAAAATAGGACGAACTAGAAATTGTGCTAATTAAATCACGACTTAATGCCGACTTATCGTTATCCCTCACGGCTATTTTAATATTTTCAACATCAAAATTTACGGCATATCCAAAAATTATTAGCAAAAATACAGGAAAGAAAAAAAGGACAAACATCATTCTCTTATCGCGAATGAGTTGCTTAATTTCCTTTTTTGATATGGCAACAATTCTATTTAACATTTCTTCTCTGTTCCAAAAGGTGAATAAAAACATCTTCTAAAGTAGGAACAATTTTATTTACACTTTTAACTTTATTGTTTTCCATTATGGAATAAATTTGATTAAAATCTTTCAAATATTTATTAACACTAATGTGAATATTATTTCCAAAAATTGAAGTTTCTTCAACAAAATTTTGCTTTTCTAACAATTCAAGTCCAGCAATAACGTTTTCGCATTCAATTTCCAGAATATCATTTTTTAGATATTTCTCTTTCATTTCTTTCGAAGAACCACTTGCAATAATATCGCCGGCATCAATTAATATTATGTTGTTGCAATATTCAGCTTCTTCGAGATAGTGCGTTGTAACCAAAACGGTAACACCTTCGGAAGAGAGATTTTGAATTAATTCCCAAAACAATCGGCGCGAAATTGGATCAACACCACTTGTTGGTTCATCCAAAAATACAATTTGTGGCTTGTGAATAACAGCAGTTCCGAGAGCCAAACGTTGCTTAATTCCACCAGGCAAAGAGCCGGTTAGAATTTTTTGCTCATTTTTTAAGTTTGCAATTTCAAGAACCCAATCTTTCCTTTTTGTTAATTCTTTTCGCGAAAGTCCGTAAACACCACCAAAAAAATCAATATTTTCACCAACCGATAAATCGTTATAAAGCGAAAAATGTTGCGACATATATCCAATATTGAGTTTTACTTTATTCGGTTCATTTGCAATACTAAATCCACCAATTAAAGCATCGCCGGAAGTTGGCTGTAAAATTCCACACATCATTTTTATTGCGGTTGTTTTTCCAGCACCATTTGCTCCAAGAAATCCAAATATTTCACCCTTTTTAACATTAAAGGAAATACCATTTACGGCAGTAAAATTTCCAAATTCCTTACGCAAATTTTTTACTTCAATCGAAAACATTAATAAATTTTCCTTCCAATTGAATTGTATAATTGCAAGAGACCGAGTTTATAGTCAATTTGTGAATTAATTAGCTTAATTTTAGCTTCTGTTAAAAGTGCACTCGCTTCGGTAAGTTCCGTTGCGGTAACAATTTGTGTTTCAAATTTATTGTTTGTAATTCTAAAATTCTCAAAAGCACTTTCAACCATTAGTTTGTTTAATTCAATTTTTTGTGCAAAACTTTGCAAATTTAGCATGTTGGAATAAACCTCTAATTGAATATTTTCTTTTAATAACTCATTTGCAATTTCAATTTTGTTATATTCTTGAATAGCAACATCTGCATTAGAAGAAGTTTTCCACCAATCCCAAATATTCCATTTTGCATTAATTCCAACCATCCAAAAGTTGTTTAAATCATCATTTAACATGCTCGAACCACTGAGTTTTAAGTAATAATAAGAACCAAATGCGCTTATTTGAGGAAAATATGATGAGTTGGCAATCGTGATTTTTTCGTCTGCCACCATTTTGCGATAATTATTTGTTGTTAAATCCATATTTGAGTTTAGAGCTTCATTTAATAATGAGTTGAAATCAAACTCAATTACTTTTTCATCCAAATCTGTTGGAATAATTTGAGTATTATTACTAATATTTAGTCCAATAACGCGATTAAAATTTGCTTTTGCCAATTTCATTTGATTTTGTGCTTCAATAATTTTTGATTTTAATTCAGCTTCTTTTACCTTTATTTTGAGTAAATCGTTTTCTGAAGACATTTCATTTTTGTTGAAATTTGAAACATTTTCGACTTGTAAACTAACAACTTTTAAGTTTTCTTCTAAAATTTCCACCAATTTAATTGCTTTAAAGTAATTCCCAAATGCAGAATTTATTTCAAGTGCTTTGTTGTTTTTTACTTTGTCGTTTTCCGTAACGGCTGCTTTTTTGTTATAAAAAGCAGCATTTTTAACTGCTAACAATTTGAATCCTGTAAATAACGGCTGTTCAATAGTTGCGTTTGAATACATTGCATTTAAAACTTCACCGGATGAAGCTGGCAAAAATGGAATTTGAAGCTGAACAGGCATTTCAGAAATATGATTATATGTAAATCCCAAAGAAACTTGAGGCAAAAGATTTGACCAAGCATTTATTAATAATGCGTCCGAAATTAGCGTATCTGATGTTGATATATTTATTTCCTTGCTGTTTTTTAATCCAATATCAATGCTTTTTTCGAGACTTAAAATATCAGTTTGTGCATTTACTGTTGTTAAGCACAATAAAATTATAAAAATTATCTTTTTCATATAAATCTCTTTCGTTTTCATTTTAAACTGTAAAAATCATGATTTTAACATTTTCATCAAATAGATAAACAAATTTTCAAGAGATGGTGTAACTATTCGTTTATCGATTATTTTAATGGAATTTTGTTCTAATATCGAATCAATTTGCGGATAATCATTATTAAAATCGTTAATCACCAAATTGATTCTATCACCAAATAGCTGAACATCAAACAGTTCTTTAAGAATTTTGCCAGCTTTGGGTATCTCATTACACACAATTTCTAAAATTTGACCTTTCATTTTCAATTTTAATTCACTCGGTGTTCCAATGTCCATAATTTTCCCCTCATTCATAAATGCAATTCGTGTGCATCTTTCGGCTTCGTCTAAATATGGAGTTGTAAGAACGATAGTTATTCCATCATTTTTCAAATTTGCTAATATTTTCCAAAAATCTCTTCTTGAAACTGGATCGACTCCAGTTGTTGGCTCATCCAAAAATAGAATTTTGGGTTTATGGATTAAACTACAAGCCAATGCAAGTTTTTGCTTCATTCCACCAGAAAGATTATTTGCCAATCTATTTCGAAAAGGAATTAGCTTTGTAAACTCAAGCAATTCATCACGTCGGTTCTGATAATCTTTAATATTATGAATATTAGCAAAAAACTCGATATTCTCGTCAACCGTTAAATCACCGTAAAGACTAAAATTCTGCGACAAATAACCAATACTTTTCTGGATAGTTGACCTTTCCGAAACTGTATTTTTTCCCATTAAAAATGAATTTCCAGATGTTGCATTCAATAATCCGCACAAAATGCGAATAGTTGTTGTTTTTCCAGCTCCATCGGGGCCAATAATCCCAAACATTTCGCCCGAATTTACTTGGAGAGAAATGCCTTTTAAAGCTTCAACTTTATTATAATTTTTATAAATATTGTCAATTTTTATCATTTTTTAATCTGCTAAATTGATAACTGCGTCAGCAGGCATTCCAGATTTTAGAATTTTATCGGGATTGTCAATTTTTATTTTTGTAGCAAAAACTAACTTTGTTCTTTCATCCTTTGTTTGAATACTTTTGGGAGTAAATTCAGCTTCTGGCGAAATAAACGAAATAGTTCCAGGAAAGAATTTGTCATCAAAAGCATCAATTTTTATGTTTACGGATTGTCCAAGTTGAATAAATGCCAGTTCTGTTTCGGGAACATAAATTGTCATTTCGGCTTTGGTCAAATCAATAATATTAAATAATGAAGTCATAAACGTTACAATTTCACCCTTTTCAATAAATTTATTTACTATTTGTCCAGAAATATTTGAAGTAATATAACAGTCGTTTCGTGATTTTTTCAAAAGCGAAATAGAAGCATTTGCTTGTTCTAAGTTTGCGTTTAGTTGCTCAATTTGTTCTGGACGAGATGATTTGCTTTTAATAACATTCTGCTTTGCGGAATTATACATTGAATTTGCAATATCAAAAGCTAAATTTGCATCATCCAATTGCTTTTGAGTTATCGATTTTGATTCAAATAATGAGGTCATCCTATTTTTATTTGCTTTTGCCACTTCATAATTTGCTTCGGCTTGTTTTAACGATTCATCTGCTAAATTTTTATCTTCTTTTCTTGCTCCAACTTTTAACATTTTAATTTGTGCTAAAATGGCATTTTTTGCTTCTTCTGCCTGCACTATTTGTAAATCCAATTTTTCATGTTCAATTATTGCTAATGTATCTCCAATTTTCACAATATCACCTTCATCAACAAGCAAAGTTTCAACTTTTCCCATTGATTGCGAACTTATAATTAAGCTGTTACACTCAATGTTGCCAGAATATTCCAATTTCTCAATTTTATCGTCATTGCAAGAAATAAGAACGACAGTTATAAATATCAGAGTAAGTTTTAATAAATTTTTCATTTTAGTTTCCAATCAAGTTTTTCAAATGCTATTTTACCTTTTTCTGTTAGTATTCCATTGATAAGAATGTAAAAAGTCTCATCAAAAGCAGTTTTCATTGTAATGTTGTTTTCTGTTAAAAAAGTTGGATTAATGATTCCCTTTAAACTCGATAAAATCATTGTCAGAATTATCTTTTCATTTATATCAATTATAAAGTCTTCCTCTTTGCCTTGTCTGATAATAACTTCCCAAATGTGTTCAATAACGTGCGTTCTAAAATTATCAACAGCATCCCAAAGTTTTAATTCTGTTTTTAGAAAATTGATAAAGTTATTCTTACCTACAATTAATGAAAAATCGGCTAAATATGAAGCTAGTCTAAAAAATTTTTCAAAAAAGCAATTATCACTATCAACAATTTGGTACAATTCTCTTTTTGTTTTTTCTTGTAAAAATGACAAAACTTGTTCCATTAATATAATCTTAGAGGGAAAATATTTGTAAATAGTTTTTTTGCTAATTTTAAGTCCTTTAGCTAACTCATCCATTGTTGTTTTATATGAGCCATTATCTAGAAATTGAGTAATTGTATATTCTAATATTTTTTGTTCGTCAGCGTTCATTTGGAAACTATTTGTTATTTAATAGTTTCCAAAATAAGAAATGGAAACTATTTTGTCAAGTAAAGTTTCCAAAATATTATTTATCGCCGAACTTTTTTCAACATAAAATTAAGTTAAAGCATTTAAATTCATATTAAAAAAACCGATATTAGAACATTGTTTTAATAATTTTGGAGTTTTGAAAATGTTCAAAAAAGCGAGCTTCCTTTTTATCTTACTTTTGATGATTTCTTCTATTTTTGCTCAAAAACGGGCATTTACAATTGAGGATTTATATAAAATTAAATCTATTGGTTCACAAGTGATTTCAAACGATGGTAGTAAAATTGCTTTTACTGTAACCGAATCTGACATGAAAAATGCAAAATCAAATACTGAAATTTATTTGATGAATGTTGATGGAACAAACCAAAGGCAATTAACAAATAATGAAGCAGCTGATTTTAATCCAATTTGGAAAAATGACGATAGCGGAATTATCTTTACATCAACACGCACTGGTTCATCACAACTATTTTGCTTGCCAATTTATGGTGGCGAAGCTAAACAAATTACTGATTACGAACTTGGAATAAATTCGGCAAAACTATCAAGTGATGGAAAATCAATCATTTTCCAAGCGACAATTTTTCCAGAATGCGGAATTGATGTTGATTGCAATAGCAAAACGACAAATGCTATGGAAAATGGAGCTGTTCAAGCTCATATTGCAGATTCGCTATTTGTTCGTCATTGGACAGAATATTGCGATGGGCAGTACACGCACGTTTTAAGTTATAATTTTGAAACCGAAAAATATATAGATTTAACTCCAGGCAATTTTAATTCACCAGCTTTTTCGGCAGGTGGAAGCGATAATTACAATTTTTCTCCTGACGCAAAATTTGTGACTTTTGATTCAAAACGTGTTAAAAATCCAGATATTTCAACAAATAGCGATGTTTTTATTGTTGATATAAATGGTGAAAATCTTTTTAATATTACGAAAGAAAACGAAGCTGCCGATTTTAGTCCAAAATATTCACCCGATGGAAAGTATATTGCTTATTTAACTCAACTTGTTCCAACTTTTGAATCGGATAGAATTAGATTAGCCATTTATGATATTAAAAATAAAAGCAACAAAATTTTAACCGATTCATTTGATAATTGGGTAAATAGTTTTGAATGGAATTCTGACTCAAAATCAATTTATTTTACCGGTTATGAAAAAGGTTATCTTCCTTTGTTCAAAGTTGATATTGAAAATCAAAAAGTTGAAAAAATTATTGACAAAAAATCAATTTTCTCTTTTGCTGTTTCTCCAAAAAATGATTTTGTAGTTTATACAAATTCTACAGCAAATAAACCCGTTGAAATGGAGTATTTTAATTTAAGTTCCAAAAAAGAACTTGAGTTAACAAAATTTAACAAAGAGATTATAAATAATATTGAAATGAATCCCGCTGAACAAGTTTGGGTAAATGGTGCTGATGGAAAGCCTGTTCACGTATTTATTGTTAAACCTTTTAATTTTGACCCCAAAAAGAAATATCCGCTAATAATTAATGTTCATGGCGGATCACAATTTCAGTGGATGGATGCTTTCCGTGGTGATTGGCAAGTTTATCCAGGTTATGGATATGTTGTGGCATTCCTTAATCCACACGGTTCAACTGGTTATGGACAAGATTATACAAATGCAATTTCGGACGATTGGGATGGAAAAGTGTACGAAGATGTTATGAAAGTTACTGATTATCTCGAAAAACTTGATTATGTTGATGCGAACAAAATGGGTGCAATGGGCTGGAGTTATGGTGGATATTTTATGAATTTGCTTCAAGCTAAAACTGATAGATTTAAATGCCTTGCTTCAATGATGGGAATTTATGATTTAAAGGAATTTAAAGATGAAACTGAAGAACTTTGGTTTCCAAATTGGGATTTAAAACGAAGCGATTACGAAAAAATGTCGCCAAGCAATTATGAAGATAATTTCAAAACTCCAACTCTTATAATTACTGGCGAAAAAGATTATCGAATTCCTTACACACAATCGTTACGATATTTTACAGTGTTGCAAAATAAAGGAATTGATTCGCGACTAATTATTTTCAAAAATGATGGACACTGGCCCAGCAACTTAAAATCAATGCCACTTTATTATAATTCGCATTTGGAATGGTTTAACAAATATCTCGGTGGCGAAAAAGCACCTTGGGATAGTAAACAATTATCCCGAAATTTAGCATACTAAACAAAATTTAAGGAAATCATGAAAACAATTAAAATTAAAAGTAGTAACGAAGAAATCACAATTGGGAAAGTGGTTTGTGTTGGAAGAAATTACGCAGATCACGCAAAAGAAATGGGGAACGAAGTTCCAGATAAATTTCCAATCGTTTTTATGAAAACAGCCACTTGTATGATAAATAGTGGCGAAAATGTTGTTCATCCCGATTATTCCGAAAATTTGCACCACGAAATTGAACTGGTTTTACTTGTTGGAAAGACTGTTAAAAACGCAACTTTGGAAGAATCGCAAAGTGCTATTGCAGGTTATGCTGTTGGACTTGATATGACGTTGCGAGATTTGCAATTTAAAGCTAAAGACAAAGGTGAACCTTGGACTTTTGCCAAAATTTTTGATACTTCGGGTGTAATTTCAAGTTTCGTTTTGGTTGATGAATATAATTTAAATGGAAATGAACGAATTTATCTTTCCGTAAATGGCGAAATTAGGCAAGAGGCTACAATTGGTCTTATGCTTTTCAATTCAGCCGAAATTATTAAAAACATTTCATCAAGAATGACTCTTGAAGCGGGAGATTTAATTTTTACTGGAACTCCAGCCGGCGTCAGTCGCGTTGTAAAAGGCGATAAACTTTCTGGTGGAATTGAAAACATTGGCGAAATTGAAACTACAATTGTTTGATAAACAATAAAATTCTACAATTTTATAAATTTCCTTCGAGGTTTTCTAAATCTCGAAGGGAAAAATAACCCCATTTTAGGAATTGTAACTAAATGATATTCCATTTTAGAAAAAAGACGATTTATTTATTGTTCATTTTAGTAGGAAATTTGTTTGCGCAAAGCCAAAAAATGGATTCAATTTCAACTTTTGAGTTCAAATGGTCAAATGATTTTGAGTATAAAACTGACCAATATTTTACAAATGGTTTCGCTTTTGAAGTTTTTACTCCTAATTTTAGCAAAAATCCAATAAATTCAATCCTTTTGCCAACTAACAAAGGTGATTTTGAACTTTTTGGAATTTCTTTAACGCAAGATATTTTTACTCCAAAAGATAAATTTAACGTGCAAAATCAGCTAAATGGCGATAGACCTTTTGCAGCCTATCTTTTAGTTGGATTTACAAAAAGTAGCTTTAATCCAAATGACGGAATAGTTTACAATTCACAATTGCAAGTCGGAATTCTTGGACCGCTGGCTTTTGGCGAGGAAACTCAAAATGGAATTCATAGAAATATTTCAACTTCGGCTCAAGTAATTGGTTGGGAAAATCAGATTAAAAATAGCTTGATGATTAATTATTTTGCATCAATCGAAAAGAATTTTTTTAACAATAATTGGCTCGAACTTTCTGGAATTACGTCGGCAAAAATTGGAGTTCCTTTTACAAATGCAAACGTTGGATTAAAATCAAGAATTGGCGTTTTTGATTCATTTCCAAAGAATTTTGATTTTCTATCAACTCAAAAATGGCAATTATTTGTTAATTTATCCGCAAATATTGGCATAATTGGTTATAACGCAACTTTGCAAGGCGGTTTTTTTTCCGAAAATATTTATACTTTAAGCGAAATAAATAGATTTGTGGGAAATGCAAGTTTAGGATTTACGGCAATCTACAAGTCGCTTAAATTAGAATACACTCAACACTTTAACACAGCAGAATTTAACAAAGCAGATAACCACAGTTGGGGATATTTTTTAATTAAATTCGCTTTTTGACAAACAAAGCAATCTTTTTCATAATAATTTAGCCGTGTTTTTAGGGAACTGAGGTAAGAGCCCATTGCCAAAACACGGCTTTATTAGATAGTTAGCTTATCAGTATTGCTTTAATGAACTATGCTTTGCTTTAACAAAAAACGTTACACTCTTTTTGCAAATTCAACTCAAATTGAGCGAAGTGGTTTGGTTGAAGCCAAGTTAGGACTGAGAACTTTGAGCCGATGATCCAATGCGATAATTTAAAAGATTTGGATTCTCCCGAAGTAGTTCCAATAGAACCTTTGTTGAACCAGAAGGAGTTCGTTTACCTTGCTCCCATTGCATTACGGAAGACGAACTTACATTTAATACTTTTGCAAATACACTTTGACTCAACTTAATTTTCTCTCTTATCTCCTGAATATCCTTTGCTGTTATTTCAACTTTCGGTATTTCAACTCCAAGCTCTTTCAATTCTTTTGCGGTGAAGGAAGTTTTAATGCCACTTTTTACCAAACCTTGAATGGTTTCACCGATAGCATTTTTAATAGTCTCTCTCATAATTTATTCCTTTAGGCAAATAAAGTTGCCTTCTTTTTTCATTTCAGCAATTTCTTGATGATTAAGTTTTAATAAATCTTTTGCCAATTTCTTAAAATACTTAAGCTCGTCCTTGTCTAAATTTTCTTTTTCGTTTTTCGAAAACCCGAAAACGAATATAGCAATTTCAGATTCTTTGAATACAACGATAGTTCTGAATCCTCCGCTTTTACCTTGCCCCAACCTTGGCATTCTTGTTTTATAAAGTCCGTTCCCCAAATCAGCTGTTCCAAGGTTATTTGTAATGTTTTCAAGGGTTTTTAGAAGTTCACCATCGCTTACGTTATTCCTTTTCGTCCATTTATCGAACCACTTTGTTTTAAATTTTAGCATAGTTAAATATATCACATTGTGTTATATAGTGTCAAGATTATTTTGCATTTATTTAATGAGCCGTTTTTATTTTTCCTCTGGCAAAACTGTAAATTACCTTCAAACTCTTTATTTTCAAATCAAACTAGAATTGTCGAAGCAGTCGGGTTGGTTAGTTAGTAATGTTTATAATGTTACAAATTTAGCAACCCCACCAATACCTATTGTAAAATTGAATGTCCAACCTTTTAAATCGTTTCCGTAATCAAATGGCATAGTTGTAATTCTCGCTCTTAGAATCCAACCACTTTTCTCTCTTAACCAGAAATAGTCAATTAAGTTAACATTTTTAACAAAATGATAATCAACATTAATTCCAAAACTAAAGTTTGTATCTGTTAAGCGATAAGTTTCAGTTGTTTCTTGTAAATCTTTATTTGTGAATTCAGTCACACCATAACCAACAAAGGGTGTAATTTTAAATCTATTAAATTCATAAACTGGATGACCTATTGACACATCCAACAATGCAATTCCAATTGATGAATTTTTATTCCATTCATAATTTTTGTTAATAAAGGCACCTTTTATTGAAGAAAATCCCAAAATTCCTCTTAAATAGACGACTATAGGATCATACTCAAAGTCAAAACCATATGATATATCAAACGTATTAGAAAATTTTTTATTAATTGGATTAGTTAAGAATCCGTATCCTAAATCAAATGTTACCCCTAATCCAAATTTACTAACTTTATAAGAAGGGACAAGAATTTTTGGGGTTTGTTCTAACTCAATTTTAATTTTGCTTTTCCATCTTTCTATTGCGTCTGAATTATTGCTATTTTCAGTATCATAATTAAATTCAGCCAAACGTATTTTACATTGACTTGAAGACTCTCTCAGAAGCTGATCTATTTTTTGTAACATTAAATGATTTGGTAATGGCGATTCATTTATATTAAACTGAAATTTTCTTGCATATAATTCCACAATATCAAATATAGTTTGATTATAGGTTAACAGAATATCTTTCCTATAATTTTCTTTTACCCACGAGGTATTTTTATCTATATAAGCATAAGCTTCAAACCATTTAATGTTTACGCCATCAATTTCTTTTTCAAAAGTTTTATAACCAATTGTATAGCTTAAATATGTAATATCATTGCTCTTTTGAATTGCAATACCTTGAAAATCTTCCCATCTAAGTTTTCTTTCGCCCCAATTCAACACTGAACTATTTTCATTCTGTGCAAAGATATTTGCGAATTGTGCCAAGACTAAAAGTATAAAAATTATTCCTTTCATATAACTCCTATTGTGGGCTAACTCTAAATTAACCCGCAACAAAATGTTGCGTTTTAGAATGTTATACAGCAAGTTTCTTCAGTATAACAAACCGTTGTTTATTTACTTATTTCTTGTAAATTATTAAATAGCAATAAATTACAGTTATTTCAAAATTTTAACTGGAATGTTATCATGCATGTTTTTGCGGTATAACGTTCCACGCTTTTTTGTTTATTCACACAATTTTCGGTTAATAATTTGGGGCAAGTAAAGCAGAGTAATTAATTAACCTCATTTACTATAAAAATCTTAACAAAAACTAAACATAATTCTCTTTTTATGCAAAGATAATTTTCAAACATTTATGCCAAATTGCTCACTATATTTTAGATAAATTTATATCGATGTTTGTTGTAAATCCGTATTTATTCACACCTTATGAAAATTCGTTTTCATAAGGTTACTAAATCTCCTGCTTAGTTATTAACTTAAAATTTAAATGTTTGTTACTTTAAGAAATGGATTTAAAAAAGACATTTTCTCAAAACAAGACATTTAAAACTTATCCACAATCATAAAAACTTGCATTCCGATTAAAAATCAAATTATATAAGGTGGCACTAATATTGTCAAAACCCTTTTTGTATTAAATATCGTTACTAACTTTTTTCCAAAAGAAAATAGGTTTTTGTAATTCAAACTTGGAATTAAGTCTATTTCAAAGGAGTAAAAATATTTATTAAAAGTAATTATTCGTTTTTTACTGATAAATGTTGCAAATAACATATTACTAACTAATCAAGGAGGAAAATATGAAAAAAACCATTTTCATATTTCTTACATTCCTATTATTCCAAACTATTTTTGCACAGGCTACACTTTATGTTTCATTAACAGGAAGTAATAGCCCACCATATTCAACGTTGGCATCTGGTGCAAATAGTATTCAAACTGCCGTAGATGCGGCAAGCAACGGAGATTTAATTCTGGTTGATGACGGAACTTACGTTTTAACTACGAACATAACCGTAACAAAAGGGGTAACAATTAGAGGCATTAATGGTAAATCTCTTGTAACCGTTGATGGCAATCATGTTACACGATGTTTTTACATCAACCACGTAGATGCTGTAATTGACGATATTACAATTTTAAACGGTTACAACCCAAGCGGTTTTGGTGGTGGCGTTAATATTGTAAGTGGTGGTACAGTTCAAAATTCTGTAATTGCAAATTCCCAAGCTCGTGATGGCGGTGGAATTGCAATTGATAATAGCGGACTTGTTCTGAACTGTGTAATTGCAAATAATTTAGCAAGCGATAATGGCTCCAACGGTTATGGCGGTGGTGTTAGAATGCTAAATGGCGGAACTACACGTGGAAGTTTAATACATTCCAACACCTCAGTTAATTATGGCGGTGGAATTAACATTTGGAGTTCTGGAACAATACAAAATTGCACCATTACAAATAATACAGCTCCGAATGGTGCAGGAGTGCGAACCAGAAACGCTTCTTTGATGGAAAATACAATTTCTTATTACAATACTGGTTTAGACGTACAGGTAGCCAATGCTGGAAGTGTTTTCAACAATAATTGTACTTCCGTTGCTCTTGTTGGAACTGGCAACATTACCGATAATCCATTTACCGGTACTGATTTAACTTTTAATCCATTTGACTTACCTTATGGCTCAGCATGTATGGATGCAGGAATTAATCAACCTTGGATGACAACTGGAATTGACTTAGATGGAAATGCCCGAATTTTTAATGGAACAGTTGATATTGGTGCATATGAATTTTCTTTGGCTGCTCCTTCAATTCCAAGTCTAACTTCGCCATCAAATTTTGCTATTGGTGAATCTATTGAACCGAACTTTTCTTGGAATGCCCTACCTGGTGCAGACTCATACACACTTCAAGTAGCATCAGATGCTTCGTTTACAACAAATGTTCAAACATTTAGTGGAATTACAACTACCAATTATGTTGCAACTGGATTATCCAATAGCACACAATATTTTTGGCATGTTAGTGCTACAAATTTATTGGGGACAAGTAGTTATTCCGCAGCATACAATTTTATTACAACTTCAGCTGCTATTCCTAATTTAACGTACCCAATTAATGGAGACTTTATTTATACGCACTCTCCTATTCTTTATTGGTATGGCTCATGCACAACTTTCGATTTACTATACTCAGTAAATGCCGATATGTCTGGAGCAATTGTTATCAATAACATCAACGCTACAAATAAAACAATTACTGGTCTTGCTGATGGAACAACATATTATTGGCAAGTTCGTTCTCGAACATCAACAGGAGCAATATCTGCTTATTCAGTTATTCAGAGTTTCAAAACCTTACCAGTTGTTGTTACAACTGTTATACCAACTCCATCTTGGCCCATTGGAAACCCAATTGTTTATACCAATTCTCCTATCCTCTATTGGTATTTAGGTGCTGATGGAACTGGATTGACATACGATGTTGAATTTAGCACTGGAGCATTAACTGGAAATGCAACCGTCTCAAATATTGCCACTACTTTTTATGCACTTAGTGGTTTAGCAAGCGGAACAACTTATAATTGGCAAGTTCGCTCAAGAGATGGGGCAAATACTTCGGCTTGGTCAGTGCAAGCCAGCTTTACTACTGTTGGCACAATTGGTGGACTAACAATACCTATTCCATCTTGGCCAATTGGTAATACTACTGTTTACACAAATGCGCCAATTTTATACTGGTATTTAGGAACCGTTGGAACTGGATTAAAGTATGATATTGAATATAGTACAGGTGCGTTAACAGGAACTGCAACTGTCTCAAATATTACAACCTCATTTTATGCACTTAGTGGTTTAGCTAGTGGAACAACTTATAATTGGCAAGTTCGCTCAAGAGATGGGGCAAATACTTCGGCTTGGTCAGTGCAAGAGAGTTTCACTACGCTTGGCACAAATAGTGCACCAGTAATTCCTATTCCTTCTTGGCCTATTGGTGGTGCAACAGTTTATACAAATTCTCCAATTTTGTACTGGTATTTAGCTGCTGCTGGAAGTGGATTAACATATGAAGTTGAATATTCTACTGGAGCTTTTAGTGGAACTCCAAATGTTACTAATATTACTTCACTAAACACAACTCTTAGTGGATTGATAAATGGAGAAACATACAATTGGCAAGTTCGCTCATTTGATGGCTCAACAAGATCTAACTGGTCTGTTCAAGAATCTTTTGTTGTTAATGTTGCAACAGCTGGGGCTGCAATACCAATTCCTTCTTGGCCAATTGGTGGTGCAACCGTTTATACTGAAACACCTACGCTATATTGGTATCTAAATAGTGGAAGCAATGGTTTGGAATATGAAGTGCTTTATTCACCTTCTGCTGTTACAGTTGGTGGAGTGTTGCAAAATGCAACTTTAACTTCTGCTTGGTCAACTAATGCTTTCTTTACCATGCCTGCGTTAGTTCCTGGTGGAATTTATTATTGGCAAGTTCGTTCAAGATTGGCATCAAATCATGCACTAGTATCAAACTATTCTTCAGTTGAATCTTTTGTTCTAAATGCTTGTTGTTCAACACCGATAATTCTAATTCCTGGCAGTCCAAATGGTGACGTCACTTTGCAGACGGATTCTCCAACATTATCTTGGATTTTACCATTAACTTCTGAAACCGAACTAAATTATGAAGTTGAGGTATCTTTAAATAAGGATATGAGTAATTCGGAAGTTTATACCAATTTAACTAATCCATATTATACTTTAAGTGGACTTTCTGGTGGAACTAAATATTATTGGAGAGCTCGTTCAAAAAATAATGACGGTTTATATTCACAATATTCTGATCTTGGTACATTTAATATTGATAAAAATATTACTGGATTAGAAAATGAATCAATAATTCCATCAAAATTTATTGTGGAACAGAATTATCCAAACCCATTTAACCCAAGTACTGTTATAAATTATTCACTTCCAAATGCGGAATTTGTAACAATTCGCGTTTACAACATGTTAGGTCAAGAAATTGCAACATTAGTAAACGAACAACGAAATGCTGGCGTTTATAATGTAACATGGAATGGTACAGATAATTCTGGAGCAAAAGTAGCTACTGGAACTTACATTTATAGAGTAGTTGCTGGAAATAATGTTACTAACAAAAAGATGATTTTAATTAAATAAAGCTATTTTCAACTTATTTACTAAAAATCATTTTATGCTATAATTGTTTGTCAATAAGTGAACGTATAGCGGAAACATAATAGAGTTATACAAGCCGACTTCAGTACTTGAAGTCGGCTTTTTGTTACCAATTAAACTATTTCTTTTTGAGTTTCAAAAAAACATCACCTTTTTTATGACTTAACCCAAATGTGTCTATTGTTGAAAAAATAGTTAAAGTGTCATTTAATTTTTCCCAAGCAAAATATTTGTGACTTTTATTTAAGAAGTAAAAGTTTTTGCGTTTGGCTAAAACTACCGCTTTGCAAACGGTAGAAATAAATTCCAGAACTTAAGTTTTTGGCAACAAAATTTACTTCGTAATTTCCAGCTTTTTGTGCTTCGTTAACCAAAGTTGCTATTTCATTTCCAAGTAAATCATAAACTTTTAATGTTGTCTGTGGCACAGAATAAAATTCTGTGCTACGTGGTATCGAATATTTAATCTTCGTACTTGGATTAAACGGATTAGGATAGTTTTGCTCAAGAATATAATCGTCTGGAAGATTATTTGAATTAGTTTCATCTTTAACTGAAACAATTCTATCATTAGTTCTATAAATTCCCTGCATTGAAGCAACATATAAATAACCAGTTGAATCGTTTACAATTGCAGTAATATTTATGTTTTCCAAGCCAGTATTGAACGCTTTCCAGTTTTTACCTTCGTCGGATGTATAGTAAATTCCATTACCACGGGAACTTACATAAATCGTATTGTCAACAACTATCATTTTACTTAAAATTATACTAGGTGGAAGTCCACCTCCTATATTATCCCAATATTGAGTAATCTCGTTATATTTGTGAACACTGTAAATAGTGCTTGCATAAAGGTTATTAGATTTGTTTACTGAAATAACGGGCAAACCACTAAGTCCATTTGATTTTGCTTGCCAGTTTTTAGCATTTTCTGTTGTAAAAAAGACTGTACCATAATAACTACCAGCGTAAACTTCATCATTTTCATCAATATCAAGAGATAAAATATATTGACCCAATATCGGTGTGGTTCTAAATTCACTTGCATCATCATTAATAATTACAATGCCTTCGTTGCTTGTTCCAACATATATTTCATCTTTGCTATTTGTAGCCATTGACCATATTTCTGGACTCCCAGCAAAAGAGTAATTATTTCCTTTAATCCATTCCATAGTAAGGTTATCTGAATAATAGAAAAGTGGTGTTTCGGAACCGACAAATAATCGACCAGACGATGTTTCTGTAATGCAATTTATTTCTTGCAAGTAATCATTATTAAAAAAGGGCAAAGCTGGTGTAACTTTCCAGTTTTCACCTTTGTTTTCAGTATAATAAATTGTCCCATTTTTCCCACCAGCAAGGAGTTTATTATCGCTTGAAGCAAATAATGTCCAAATATTTGATGCATTTAGCCCATTTGATAAATTTGTGTATTCATTTGTAATTGTTGAATATTGATAAAAACCACTTATTGAGCCAATAAAAAAAGTTGATTCGTTAATTGCTTTAATAGATATTAAATCTTTAACATCATCATTTAGTAATTCCCAAGTGTTTCCAAAATCTGTGGAATGAAAAAAACCTTCATTATTAACACCATATAATAGGCTATCTGATAATAATATATGATTAAAAAACTGGGGTGTGTGAATTTCTTCCCAAGTTGTTCCGTTATCAAACGATCTGCTAAATTTATAATCAAACAATTCAAATATTGCGAACAAAAATCCTTTCTGATTTAATAAAATATTATCGATATTTCCTTCTAATACATTATAGTAAGTTTCTCCAAAATCATCAGAAAATAATATTCCATTTTTTAGATATTCTCCTTTTCTTAGAGCAGGGTCTTCAATTGTACTATTAGTTGCAACAATTATTCTTTTATTTGTTAAATCGTATTGAATATCTTTAACTCCAAACCCAAAATCGATAGAAGTGTTATTTTCCCACGTTTCGCCATTATCTGTTGATTTAAAAATGCCATTCCATTGTGTTGTAAGCAAAATAAAATTGTGTAATGAATCATTTATGTTAGCAAATTTGCCGACACCATTGGTTTCAATTAATTTCCAATCATTTAAATCACTATTTATTTTTATAATGGTTGCACTATAAGCATAATTGCTATTAGCCGTGAACAAAATGTCTTTACTTGTTGTAATAATAGATGAATAAATACTATTAAATTCAATATCTGAATAAATATTTTGCCAAACAGAAGTTGAAGGTATAAATAAAAAAACTCCTGCACCATCAGTGCCAACTATTACACTATCTTGGCTAAGAATATCAATAGTTGTAATTTTTTGACCAAACGGCCCATTCGTCATCTCCCAAAAATTGCTTTCACTTGGTTGAGAATAAATGATGTTCATACAAATAACAGTGGCAATATAAAAATATTTCATTTTAGTAATCCTTTAATTTTAGGGTAATATTCTGTAAAAATTATTATTTCAACAACAAAAGTTTTTTCGTTTGGCTAAAACTACCGCTTTGCAAACGGTAGAAATAAATTCCAGAACTTAAGTTTTTGGCATCAAAATTTACTTCGTAATTTCCAGCTTTTTGTTCTTCGTTTACCAAAGTTGCTACTTCTTTTCCAAGTAAATCATAAACTTTTAATGTTGTCTGTGGCACAGAATAAAATTCTGTGTTACGTGGTATTGAATATTTTATCACCGTACTTGGATTAAACGGATTTGGGTAATTTTGTTCAAGTATAAATTTGTTTGGAAGAGATGATAAATTATCATCAACATCAGTTATTCCACTTATATCATAACCGTATAAATCATTATCAGCAATATATAATAATGTATCATTATTTAGCCATTGCAAACTCGTTTTAAGTCCGTATCCTGAATTTTGAGCTACAAATACTTTGTTCGAATCCGTTTCATAAATATAAATTACTGAGAGTGGATTTGTGTAATCATATCCTAAAAATGCAATTTTGGTTTCATCTTCGTTCCATTTTAAGTCATATATTTCAACCCAACCCATAGTAGAAGTTTCAAGTTCAAAAATACTTGTTTTGCTTTTGTTATCAAAAACATAAAATTTGTTCTCAATTGTATAAGCCAATAAATCTTCTTTTATGTTATAATCCAAATTTAGAATTATGTCACCTTCGGAATGAGAGACAAGAGTGTCAATTGTTTTTGTAAAAATATTATATTCGGCAATTGCATTATCTTGCGACAAATAAACAACACTGCTATCACTACTCCAAGAATAAGGATATCCTTCACCGAATATTTGAAAGTGCGAGCGTAACCACAAACTATCATCAATTACAAAAACGCTATAATTGAACAAATATTTATCATTTTGTGAAATTGTATGATATGGCATATTATAGTTAAATGCTTTTAACAAAGTTTTGCCAAATATAATTTCGAATAATTTACGTTTGCTGCCACTTTCAAAATCACGAATATAATAGGCGTTGCTCGTATCTGTAATTTCCATATTGATGGATTTGTATGAATTGTGCATAAAAACGGGAAGACCTTCAAAATCGGTTGAATGAGCAGAATTACTGATAAATTCATATTTACCAACCAATGATTGAGTCCAAGGTGAAATATAAATTTCGTTACTAAATCTATCAACCGTTATGGCTGCATCGTAACCAACATTTGTTAATTTAAACTCTTGAGAAAAAATATTGCTACTAAAAAGTGCAGCAATGAGAAGAAATAAATGTTTTTTCATAGTTTATCCTCTTTATTAATAGATTTATTAATTGCTTTGTAAACATTGTAAATGGGAAAGGAAATATGTGAAGTATTTTAAAAACCACTAAAACCTCAATTATTGTTTGCAACTTAAAGAACAACAACAATAATTGCAAATTGTTTTGCTTTTATATTTCAAAAATTCGCTATAATTACATCAGTTCAAAATAATAATTTATAAAAGAAATTCCCGCAATTTCACATCATAAAGTTTAGTTTTTATAAAAATATTGCTTATCCACTATCAAATTGCGGGAATTTTCTCTTTTTTGAATATTGAGGTCATTTATAAATCCAGCAACTATTTCAATCATTTTTTAGTGAAATACTATCATCATATTTATTTTGGACAGCAATGTTTTATTTCAACAATTTGATCGCTACAAAGTATCCGCAATGGTCGGTTGCAACCGAATCGCAAATTACTTTTTTTGATAAAACTTCCCAGTTATTATTTTTATTTAGCATAATGTAGTCAATTTTTCTATAGGGATTCTTTGAAGGAAATGTAAGTTCTGGATTTAATTTATCATAAGTTGGTTGCCAAAATTTTTCCAAAATATTTATAGCGTTGCTATTTGGAATATCGTTAAAATCGCCAGCAATGATTGTTGGATATTTGTTGGTTGAATAAAGTTCATTTATTTTGTTCACTTGCTCAACTCGTTCTAAACTATTTGGCTTGTAATCCAAATGCGAACAAACAAACGAAATTGTATCGCCCGAATCCAAAGTAGTTAAAATTTGCAAAACCGCTCGTGGTTCGTTGCCCAAATTAAATGGCAAAAGTGTGTTTTGTGAACTAAGAATGACATTTTTTGATAGAATTGCAACTCCATATTCGCCATTATCAAAATCCATTGCTTTTCCAAAAATTGGAAACATATTTGTCCGCAAGCCAATTTCTGCTGCTAAATCTGCTTTATTTGCTCTATTTGTTTTAAAATCGACTTCTTGAAGTGCAACTAAATCGGGATTTACGCTTTTGATAATTTCAGCAATTTTGTCATAATTGTTGCTTCCATCAGTATTTGCACCATGTAAAATATTGTAAGTTAATACATTCAAAGTAGTTTGCGAAAAAAGCGAACTCGAAATGCAAAACACAAAAACGAAAAAAATGTGCTTTTTCATCAAAAAACCCTAATCTAACTTAAGAATGTAACCTTGGTTATAAAGTGTGGTTTCATTTTTTTTGATAAACTCAAGCACTTTTTCGGAAGATACTATTCTCCCAATTCCATATTTAATTGCATCAAGTTGTTCAACAGCCATTTCGCCAGTGTATTTTGTGCCTGGTAAATAATTTATATCGCGAGTTGGATTATTTGGCGTAAGGACAAATCGTTTTTCTGCTGGAACTGACGAAACAATTCCAACAAGTTCAAAATTGGGTGCACTTCCTCTAATAGCCAAAACCAAACCTCCGCTTGAACCACGATTTATAAGTGCATCTACCAAAAAATTCCCGGTATTATCGTAATTGGGATTGCTTACAATTCCATTTGTAACCATTTTGTTATGCATCGGAAATCCGAGAATGTAAACAAAACTTCCCCATTTTAACTCTTTTGCTTTTCCAAAATTAAAATTAAAAATTGGAAATCGGTTTGGACTAACGTCATTAAATTCATTTCCAACAATGGCAATGTCGTTTTTATCATCAATTGCAATAATTTTTAGCATTCCACCTTCGGGCAAATCGGAGTAAATTTTTTGTCGTTCTTTATAAAGGATTGATTCAATATATTTTGAAGGTTTTTCCGTTGCTGCAAAATAGGAAATTATTGTATCGGGATAACTTACAATATGTGCAACTGTTAGCAAAGCAACATTGTTTCCAGAAACGCTAACTATTGCTCCAGTTCCAGAAGAAGTTTTGCTGATTGTGTTTACCGAAATAGCTTTTTGGAGCAAATCGAAATCGTCCAAATTTTCGTCAGTTATTGTGCTATCGTTATATAAATAAGCTTTATAAAATGTTAAATTGTTTATCAATTTTAGCGATTGACTAATTTGTTCCAACTCAATTGCAACATCTTTATTTGGGAAAATTGTGGTGTAATCCTCAACAATTGATTCGTTTTGAGTTGTTTCAGAACTGCTACACGAAATGAAAACCATAGCAGAAAAGATGATTAAAAGTATAGAAGTTTTCATTTTTATCTCCGATTGAAAATCAATTATTAATGATAATATATTTATTTTAAACTAAAAAGAGTATTTTTACAAAGCAAATAATTTGACGGATAATTATGAAAATTGTTATAACTGATTCAGGTTTAGGCGGACTTTCGGTGGTTGGCGAACTTGAACGACGTTTGGGTGAAAATCCTATTTTTAAACAAGCCGAATTGATTTTTTTTAACTCGCTTTTTAGTCCAGATTATGGATATAATTCAATGAAAAGCATTGCCGAAAAAGCTGGCGTTTTTAATAATGCGCTAAATTCGGTGGTTGAAAATTACAATCCCGATTTAATATTAATTGCTTGCAACACGCTTTCGGTGGTTTATCCACACACAAATTTTGCAAAAAATCCAAAAACAAAGGTTGTTGGAATTGTTGAAAGTGGCGTTTCGCTTTTTGTGGAAAACTTGCAGAATAGCGATGATAAGCTAATTCTTTTAGGAACACCGACAACAATAAACTCAAACGTATATAAAAACGAATTGATAAAACTTGGCATTTCTGAAAATCAAATTATAAACGAGCCTTGTTTGGAACTTGAAACCGCAATTCAAAATGACCCAAATAGTTCAGAAACAAAGAAGTTAATCAACAGTTTTGTAACCGAAGCTTTGCAAAAAATGGATTCAATTCCCAATAAAGTTTTTGCCGCACTTTGCTGCACTCATTATGGTTATAGCGAAAGTTCGTTTTTGGAAGAAATTTCAAATAAAGTAACATCCAAAGTTGGAATTTTAAATCCAAATAATACAATGATTGATTTTCTTTTTGAAAACTCGGCGGAATTTTTTGAAAACATGGAAATTTCGGTTAAAATAGTTTCGCAAGTTAAACTTAAAGAAAACGAAATTAACTCACTTAGTTCAATTTTGGAACTTAAATCGCCTAAAACTGGATTGGCTTTAAAAGAATATTCATTTATAGATAATTTGTTTTCGCGAAATTATGAATAACGAAACCATCGAAGAAAATCTCGATTTTTGCCGAATAAAAAAGATTTTTGATAAAGGATTTGGATTTCTTACAAGTCTTTATCATCAAGAAAATGTGTTTTTTCACTTTTCCAAAATTAAAGATGAACAAACGCGAAAATCGTTATTGGAGTTAAAAAGAGGCGTAGTTTCTGTGTTTTTTACTTCCACAATTTCAAATGAACAGCGTAAAGTTGATAAAGTTTGGCTAAATATTGCCGAAGTTCCCGAAAATTTGTTGCCCAATTTTATAGAACGTTTAATTTTGGAACTAAATGACGGCGTTACAAATCCTTTTGAAATTATTGATGCACTAAATCAACTGAAACAAATTGGCAAACTCTCCAAACCAAATTTGAAAGAAATAACTTCATCCAAAAAAATTATTAAAAATCCCTCAATACTTAACAAATTGCTAACAATTGATGAACAGAAAGAGTTTGAAAAGTAAAATTTTAGAAAAAGGCTTTTGCAAAACAATTTTCTTGTAAAAGCCTTTTCTAAACTTAAAACTATTTTTATTTAAGTAAAATAAGCTTCTTTGTCTGAACAAATCCACCACTTTGAAATTTGTAAAGATAGATTCCACTTGGCAATTGATAATTAACAGTTGATAATTGATAATTATGGAACCCAGCTCCCATTTCTTCATCAATTAAAGTCGCTATTTTTTCACCTAAAATATTGAATAATTCCAATTTTACATGTGAATCGTTCGGCAATCCAAATTTTATGGTTGTACTTGGATTAAATGGATTTGGGTAATTTTGCGACAGTGAAAACTCGCTTACAATAGTGTTTTCTTTAGTAAAATCTATTCCAACAGAAGATAAATAGAAAAGTTCTAAAGCATTTTCACTTTCGTTATATCTGTAAAATGTTTCATCAATAAATAATTCTGCAACGCTTCCTGGTAATTCAATTGACTCAATATATTCACCAGATTCGGCATTAAATTTTTTTATTCTTTCAGTGCCAACCCAAAGAAAACCGCTGTCAAAAATAATTCTTCTTGAGTTCTGTTCGCCTAAATCAATGAAAATATCAGCAGGAACTTCGGAAACTTCGTCAGGATTGAACTTGACAATTCCATTAACGCCAAAAGTATCAACAACACCAACATAAAAATTAACTCCATCGCAAGCAAAACCATTTGTTGGATAAATTAAAGAGTTAAACTTGAGTTGTGACGAAGAATTACTTGTCGAAATATCAATTTTGAAAACTCCGTCTATATAACCCATTCCACTCGGGTCGCCAAATCCACCAAACGCCCAGAGAACTTCATTACGGAAAGCCATTTTATCAATCCAGCTGATTCTGTTTGGGGAAGATTCCAAAGCAAGATTATAAGTTGATAGTACTGCATTCATTTCGGGATTTAATTTGTATATTTTAGCACTTGCAGCACTATCATAATCATGCTTGTATAAATAAATTGAAGTTCCATCATAAACCATTGAGGGGTTTGTGCCTGGCATTGTTGTTTCGGGCAATTGAATAATTTTATCTGGAGTGACATAATATTGAGCAAATGGATTTGGATATTCTACCGTTCCATCAACTAAAACCAATTCTATTCCTGTAATATCATTATTTCCAGAAATTACTATTGGAGTAAGTCCAAATTCCAAAGTGCCATAAAAAGCAAAAGGATCGGTTGGAAGAATATTGTCAAAATTTTGCGACATAATTGCAACAAGATAATAAGTTGTATCTTTAAGGTCGTTTAGTGAAAAATTGCCCGGCTCGGTTAAATTTGCGATTTGTGTCGGGTAACTATCCAATGTTGAATCTGTAAAAACAGCAACAGCTATTTCATAGTTTGCAGTTCCAGAGTATGAAATAACTCCAGAAATTGAACCAGCCCAAAGCTGGCTACTAAAAATAAGAAGTAGAATAATTAAATGATTTTTTGCTTTCATTTTCACACCTTTTAAAGTTTTTCATGTTTTAATTAAATTGTGGTTTATATATTAAATAATGCTATTATTTGGATTAATATAAAGCTAAATCCTATAGAATTTTTTAATTGTATTTAATTTGAAATTTTCCGCAGAAAATATTTTGTTTTGTGCAAATAGACAAGAGCAGTAAAAATATTCTTACAAACTCTCAAAAGAGGTAAATTGGAACGACTAAACACCTTTTTCATTTTTCTTCCATAAATATTACAACAAAAATTTAAGGTGCTGCTTTAGAATAAATAATTTTTGCATTCAACAAGCCAAAAAAGCAAACCGAAATTGGCAATTAATTATTTGTGTTACAAAAGTAAATTAAAATTTCACTTACATTTACTTTGCAATGCAGTAAAACTTAACTAAAAATAATGGTATTGCAAAGTGATTTAAATCACATCTGGATTAAAACTGATAAAATTGTGTTTTTTTTATCAACAATCAATTTTTGCATAAAAAGATAAATATGGGTAGTTTTTGCTAAATTTTAAATACTTTAATAAAACTTATTATATTCGGCTGTAAAATAAAATTTTTTGAAGGCTTTTATGAAATCACTTAATAGTAGAAAAGAAAAAGTTCGTAATGTTTTATTTATTCTGCTTGGTGCTATGGTACTTGTGTTAAAACATAATTACAACGGACCTTTCACGGAAATTATAAAAAGTTATGCGGGAAATATTTCTATTTCATTTGCTGTGTACTTTATTATCGGTTTTTCTTCTCATAATTGGAAAAAGATTAAACTTATTACGGCGACTATGGCTTTATTAATAGTCGAATTATTCGAAATTACTAATGGCTTTGGGATTATGGAAAACGTATTTGATACAATAGACCTAGTTGCAAATTTTATAGGTATTTTTTCAGCATTATTTTTAGATCACATTTTAAGTAGACATTATTTGCATTTTGAACGTAATTAGCAACGTTTTTCAATTTTTTTTATTTATCGGTAACATCGCAAATTACAAGGATTTAACATGAAAACATTTAATTCAAAAATTGACCTATGGCTTTTGATAGTTCTGCTTTTACTAATTGGGTTATCAATTTATACTGTTATTGAAATCCTATCAAAGCAAACAAATTTAATTGATTATTTAATCTCAATTTTTATGGCTTTGCTTGGAGTATTTTTGCCAATTGGATTGATTATTTCAACAAAATATGTCGTTGATGGCAATTTATTGATAATTAAGGCGGGATTTTTCAAATGGGAAGTTAATATTTTGGAAATAACTGAAGTTAGAAAAACCAAAAATCCATTATCGAGTCCAGCTCTTTCGTTGGATAGAATTGAAATAAAGTACAAAAACAACAAAAAAATCATGATTTCGCCTAATAATTTAGATGAATTTCTGAAGGCAATAAATCAAAAATTGAAATAGTTTTTAAGAATTTTTAGCCACAAATTTAAAAGGTTATGTTAAAATTTTGAGAAAAATAGATGCTATCCCGAAAGCCTTCGGGATAGCATGACAAATATTTGATTTTAACATAGCCTCTTTAGTTGGGGCGTTATTAAAATTAGATTATTTCTTCTATTTTTTCCACAAATTTAAGGTTTAATGTCTCCAATTCACTTAAAACTCGCGAATAAATCATTGGATGAGTTGGAATGTGCGTTCCTGTTATTGAAAGTTCATTCAAAAGAATTAGTTTTGCAGCAATTGCTGCTGGTGCGCCAACTGTTTTTGCAATTGCGGTAATTCCATTTGGCTCGCCATAATCAACCAAAGTTGAAACATATTTTTTTCGAACGTTAGTTTTGGGAAATTCGGCTTCCAAAATGTGCATTAAAATTACCATATCCCTCTCGCCAACAGGAAGTGGCAATTTTTCGAATAGAATTTTTTGTAAAACTTCGGCAGATGTTTTAACATTTCCGCCAATAATTTTGTCGTCAAAAAGTCCTAACCATTTCAATTTGTCCATAATAACGCCAGTTGGCGATATTTTCAAAAAGTTAGCAATTCTATTTTCCAAATTAGCAAAATTTGCGGTTTTAGGAACAAACATTTCGGTAAATTGACGGTAAGTCATTTCGCTTAATTTAGGAATTTCCAACAATTCATTTGGCATTCCTAATTTTACAATTTGGCTCCAAAGTTCGCTAAATCCTGGAAATCGTAAAGTTCCGCGAATCATGGTTTTAACATTTTTCAATTTGAAAACATCAATATAGCTAACAGAATCACGATTTGGGTATGCTTCCAACCTTCCAACGCCATCAACTTCTACTTCGTAAGTGCTTTCAAAAAGCTGGCGATAAGGAGTTATTTTTACTTTTTCATCTTCCAAGAAAATAGCTCCCACTTCCCCCGCCATAACAACGTTTCGTGCGTTCCAAGTAATGCAATAGTCTAAAGGATTTGATTTTACTTCTGGAGCTGGAATTGCACTTCCGTAAGAAATAAAGCTGTTAATAATTCCACCATCATCATGAATTTTTTGAATTAAAGACATTGCCGACATGTGGTCTATTCCAGGATCTAAACCCATTTCATTTAGGATTAAAATCCCTTTTTCTTGTGCTTCTTTGTTTAACGCAGCTACTTTTTTATTTTCATAACTTGCGGAAATGACTGATTTTCCGTGTTTTAGGCAATCGGAAGCTATCAAAAATTGAAAAGGCGGAGCCAATAAATTTATAACAACATCTGCTTTTTCAATTAGTTGATTTCGCAAATCGTCATTGTTAACATCAAATTGAATTGCCGTTCCTTTTGGATGGTTGTTTATTTTTTGCGATGCCGCTTCGTAGTTAAAATCGGCAACAGTTACGTTCCAATCATAGTTTTCGGCTTGTTTTAACATGTAATAAATTAAATACGGTGTGCTTTGTCCTGCTCCAAGGATTAATACATTTTTCATTCTAATTCCAGGTTATTATTTTATTAATAAAAACTATAAGTAATAACCAAAAAATATGGAGTTTAATTTTAAAAACCCAAATAAATAAGAATAAAATTGGATAAAATGGAATTATTATTGGATTTAGCAGATAATGGAAACAATATTTATAGAGTAGCTTTTTCCATAACAAGCTCAAAAGTTGTGCCTTGGTTTAACTTGCTTGTAAGAAAAATTTGAGCGTTATTTTCCTTTACGAAATCGCGACATAAAATTAAGCCCAATCCAGTTCCTTTTTCCTTGTCTGTGCCATTTTGCTTAAATTCTGAACTTTCGTCAAAAATATGAGTTTGGTTTTCTTCGCTAATTCCAATTCCGTTATCAATAATTTTGAGATGAATTTTATCATTTGCTTCAAAACCGGCGATGGAAATAATTTCATCGTGATAAGAAAATTTAATTGCGTTTGTAATCAAATTTCGAAGAATTGTGCTTAACATAAATTCATCAAAATAGACAAATAGCGATTCTGGAACTTCAATATTTAGGTTGATATTTTTACTTTTTGCATTCGATTTTAACAATTCGGTAATTTCTTGAAGCAAAACACTTAGTTGAATTGTACTTTTTTTAGCGGTTAGTTTTTTAGTTTGCGAGCTAGCCCAATAAAGTAAGTTTTCCAACAAAGCATAAAGTTTTTCAATATCATTCGAAATTATATCAATAAGTTCGTTTTTATCTTCACTATCCATTGTGCCATCATCAAGTTTCAAAATTTTTGTAGCTCCTAAAAGAGTTCCAAAAGGATTTTTTAAGTCGTGAGCAATTATTGAAAAGAATTTATCTTTTGTAGAGTTTGAATGTTGCAATTCCAAATTGGTTTCATTTAACTTTATTATTGCTTCTTCAAGCTCTGTTTTAGTTTTGAGCAAAATGGCATTCTGTTTTTTGCGTTGCCTATTGTTGTAAATAAAATAAGCTGCAATTATTGAAACAAATATTGTGGCTATAAGAACGTAAATTAAAAAGGCTTTTCTGTTTTCTAACTCAATTTTTTGGTCGTCATTAATATTCAAAAGATGATAATTTAATCTTTCTTTTTTATCTGATTCAAATTTTTCTTTGGCGTCAATTAAAATACGAGCATTTTGTTCATTATATAAACTATCCTTCAAAATTCCATATTTATGATGGAATTCGAGAGCTATTTTATAATTTTTTAAATTCTCGTTTGCTTCGGAAAGCATGTGCAAAACTTCAAGTTTTTTTTCTTGCAGTTTTTCATCTTGAGCAATTTCATAGGCTCTTTCAAGATTTGTAATTGCACTTTTGTTTTTACCTTTATTAATCTGAATTTGAGAAAGATTAATTAAAGCTTCCGTTTTGCCTAATGTTAAATTATATAATTTGCTTAACTTATAAGCTTCTAAAATATTACTTCTTGCACGGTATAAATCTTTAATTTCAATATAAACTTTTCCTAATCTATTAAGAATTACAACAATTCCGTTTTTATCTTCCAATTGTTTATAATAACTAATAGCACTTTTATAAGAAATCAAAGCTAAATTATAATCCTTTTTTTCAAAATGCAAATCGCCAAAATTTAAGTGGGCATAACCTTGCCCCAAAATGTGATTTGTTTTCTTAGATACTTGCAAAGCATCTTTGAAGTATTTGTTCGCTAAAACAAAATCCTTCATTTTTAAGTATATTAAACCAATATTGTTGAGCAATATTGGTGAGGCTGCTGAGGTATATTTCTGCCTTACTTCTGTTGCTTCAATATAGTAATCAAGAGCCAACTTATGGTTACCTAAATTGTAATATGCGGCTCCAATATTGTTTAAAGAAAGCTCAACAAGTCTATTTTTTTTTAATTGTCGTCTTATTTTTAACCCAGCTTTATACAGTTTAATAGCGGGAGTATATTTGCCTTTTCGCCAAAAAGTTACTCCAATTGAATTATACAAATTGCTTATTTCAAGCGAATCTTTTAAGTCTACGTAATTTGCCATACTTTGTCTATAATAAACCATGGCAGAATCAAGCTGAAAATCGACAGAATAAATTCCAGCAATACTTTTTGTAATTGTGGCTTCCCATTTGAGGTTTTTAACACCGGCAATTGTAATATATGCCTTTTTATGATAAATAAGAGCAGAATCTATATTGCCAGAACTTTGAAAACCTGCACCAATTGCATAAAGTGATTTTCCAATTCCAAGAGTATATTTTTGTATTTTAGAAAGTTTAAGCGAGTGATGGGCAATTTGTATGCTTCGTTTGGAATTATCTTTGGCAAGCCTTAAAGAAAAATTACTAAGTGAGTCAATTCTTTCAACAATTGGTAGCTTTTTTAAAACTGCTAGTTTTTCATCTATTTCTTTTTCAGAAATTGCAAATAGGTTACTATTTACACAAAAAAAAGTAGCTACAATATATAGAGTTTTAGAAAATGACATTAATTTTAGTCAATAATTTGAATGTTTTTTGGTTATAAAAATTAAATTATATTGTGGAATCATTCCCGAACAAAACTAGCAGTGATTTTTCCGCATTTAATAAACTCAATTCTATAAGTATGTGATGAACTTAGTTTTGAACCCCTTAAGATAGCCTGATTAAATTTAATATTCAAGAAATTTTGATGCAAAATTTAATTTTTAAAAAATTGCTTTTGCCCCTTATTAAGATTAAGTTTAAATAGTGAATTTAACAAGATTAACATATTGCCCATTTAACTACGAATCAAGCATAGTAGAAATTATTGGTGGCGCTGGCGCTATTAATAATATTCACTCATTTGGTTTAAATATTGGAGATAAAATCTTCTTCAAATCAAAAGAAAATGGACGTGGAAAAGTAATTGTTGAACACAATAACAAAGAAATTAAATTAGGACGCGACCTTGCATCCAAAATTTTGTTAGAATGCTTGGATGAACCGATTGTTAGTTTGGACCAAGTAAAAGTAGGCGATTTGGTAGAAGTTATAAAAATGGGTGCAAAAGGAGATGTTCGTTTTCGACTTTTGGATATGGGATTAGTAAAAGGTGTTGAATTAAAAGTAATACGCATTGCTCCTTTGGGCGACCCGATTGAAATATTAATAAATGGATTTAATTTATCACTCCGTTTGGAAGAAGCGAAAGGAATTCTTGTAAAAATTGTTGAAATTGACAAATGCATCCGTCACAACAAAAAACGTTGGGGAATGTTTTGAAGATATCAGATAAAAGACTTGAGACACTAGATAATAGCCTCATGCTCATATTCTTAAATCCCTAATCTAAATTACTTATGGAAAAAACAGAAATTTCAGTTGCCTTAGTTGGAAACCCAAATAGTGGCAAAACCTCACTTTTTAATAAATTAGTCGGCGCAAATCAGCGTGTAGGAAATTTTTCTGGCGTAACTGTAGAAAAATATGAAGGAACGGTTTCTCACAGAGGATTTGAAATAACAATAATTGATTTACCAGGAACTTATAGCCTTACAACATACTCGCCCGAAGAAATAATAACTCGCGAATACATATTAAACGGAAATCCAGATATTGTGGTTAATGTTGTCGATTCTACAAATTTGGAACGAAATTTATATTTAACTACTCAATTAATTGATGTTCAAGCAAATCTTCTTGTTGCATTAAATATGTTTGACGAGTTAGAAAAGCAAAGCACTTTAATTGACCTTGAGCAATCGGAAAAATTGCTCGGAACACACTTAATTCCAACTTCGGCTGTTACGGGACTTGGAGTTGAAGAACTGCTAAATCATATTGTTGATTTATTTACGCATAAAATTTCAATTAAAAAAAATAAACTCACTTTTTCGCCAATAATGGAAGATTATATTGAGCAAATAAGCAATATTATTGTAAAAGATGCCGAACTTTCTCAAAAATACTTTCCACGCTGGATTGCAATAAAACTACTTGTAAACGACAAAGATATTTATAAACTTGTCCGCGAATATCCAATTTGGATAAAAATAAACAAAATTTTAACCGATGCTATAAAAGAAATTGACCGCAAATTTGATAGCGACCCAGAGTTGATGCTAAAAGAAGAACGCCACGGACTTATACGCGGAGCAATTAAAGAAACAGTAAAATATCCAACAAAACGGAAAAAAAACGCTTCCGAAATTATTGATTCAATTTTAATTAATAGAATTACTGGACTTCCGCTATTTATATTTTTTATGTGGGCAATGTTTCAGCTTACTTTTACTCTTGGCGAAGCCCCAATGAATTGGATTGAAACTTTTTTCACATTTCTTGGCGAAACCACGGCAAATTTAATAACCGAACCAACCGCACGTTCAATTATTGTTGATGGAATTATTGCTGGGGTTGGCGGAGTTTTAGTTTTTCTTCCAAATATAATGATTCTGTTTTTCTCTCTTTCCTTTTTGGAAGGAACTGGTTACATGGCTCGCGCCGCATTTGTAATTGATAAAGTTATGCACAAAGTTGGTTTGCACGGAAAGTCGTTTATTCCTATGATAACCGGTTTTGGCTGCTCAGTTCCAGCATTTATGGCAACTCGCACTTTGCGAAACAAAAGTGATAGAATTACAACATTGTTAATTATTCCTTTTATGAGTTGCAGCGCAAAGTTCCCTGTTTACGTTCTTGTTGCTGGAACTTTTTTTGGAGCTTCGCAAGCTGGCAACGCACTTTTTGGAATTTATATGTTGGGAATTGTAATTGCATTAATTACTGCTCGTTTGCTTAAAACTGCTGTTTTTAAAGGTGAATCAGAGCCCTTTGTTATGGAACTTCCGCCTTATAGAATGCCATCGTTCAAAATATTAATGCTTCAAATGTGGCAAAAAGCATCACTTTATTTACGAAAAGCTGGCACAATTATTTTATCGGCATCAATTCTTATTTGGATTGCAAGCAATTATCCTAAAAGTGAACAAATTACTGCGGAGTATTCACAAATTAGAAATGATGTTACTAATTCCGCAAAGTATAGCGAAAGCGAAAAAAGTGAAATTATCAAAAATTTGAATAATCAAGAAGGAACAAAACAACTTGAATATTCATTTGCCGGTAAATTAGGCAAACTAATTACGCCAATTGTTGAACCACTTGGCTTTGATTGGAAGTTAGGAATTGCTCTTATTTCTGGAATTGCCGCAAAAGAAATTGTTGTTTCTACTATGGGAACGCTTTATTCTCTTGGCGATGTTGATGAAAATTCGAACGAATTACGCGAAAAACTGCTCGCAAATCCTAATTATAACAAGGCCGTTGCATTGGCTTTAATGGTTTTTGTATTGCTTTATATTCCTTGCGCAGCCGCAACAATCGTTTTTCATAAAGAAGCTGGCGAGTGGAAATGGACAGCATTTTATGCAAGTTATACAATGACTGTTGCATGGATAATGGCTTTTATTACTTATAATGTTGGAAAATACTTTTTGCTTTAGGAAAGAATGCCCCTAAATTTATACCAACTTGGCAAAATTATTAAAATAAAAACACCGTTTTGTTTTAATGGGATAAATCGATTTTATCCTTTTCGTTAAATATACTTTTTCGAAACAATTCAAAAGATAACCACCAATCTAGTTCATTTGAATAACTTGAATCTCCATTGTAATATCGTTCAACAATATTTTTCACTTTTATGTAATCATAATAAGATGTTTCTTTAACATTTCTTGAATTTAATATATCACAAACGTATTCTTTAAGACTATTTAATAAAATATGGCTATTATTATTTTGATATTTACTTAATCCTATTCTCTTTTTTGCAATTCCCCAAATTCTTGATTGCAGTGAGTTAAAAAAATATGGATGAGTGCTTAAACCTTTGGCAAGTTCAAATTTTTTCAATTCTGGCGAATTTGAGTTTATTATTTTCCTAAATAGCTTCCCGTTTTGTCTTAAACGTGTTGGCATATTAAACAAATTGCTCATAACACTTGGTTGGAGAAATGGCATAACGCCTGTAAGCAAATTATCAAGTCTTGCTTGTTCGTGGGAATAGTAATTTGTTAATCTTGTTTTAATTGCAAATATATCTAACCAATTTCCAACATTATCTTTCTTAATTACTGGCAACTTTGCAAACAACTCAGTTAATTGTTCCGCAATTCCCCAAGACATAAGTTCGCTTGTTTCATTATTAAAAATATCAGCTCGGGGTAACATTAAATAAGGAGTTATTTTATTTATATCTCCATCAATTAAAGCATTCCTTCCTTGCAAATACAATTTGTAAAAAAACTCTCTTCGCCATATTTCTCCAAAACCACCATCAACCAAAACAACATTTCTACCTTTTAGAAAAGAGTAATTTTGTAATTGAATAATGGAAGATGCTGCATTATTTACAAGAGTTTGACTTGTATATTCACTAATATCATCGATACTTTTCGTAATTTCTGAAAGGCCTTGATTAAACTGCTCGTGTTTTATGCCAAACCTTTTCGCAATATCTTGTGCAATTTTGCTGTCTGGATGATTTGGATCTCCAAATGTATGTGTGTCAAAACTATCAGTTTTATTTTTTAATAAATAAGAGAGAATAACTCTTGAATCCATTCCTCCCGAAAGACTGAGTGACAAATGCGTTTTTGGGGGCAAACTTAAATTAATTAGAGAATTTAATCTTGAAGAATACTCTTCAACACCATATTTGTTTTCTTTACTTGAAGGCAACCAATTATAATCTTTGTGTTTTACGTTTAAATTACCTGTTAAATTAATAATTGCACTTCTCCCAGCAACTATCCTTTCAATTCCTTTAAAAATGCTTTTGCTCGAAATTTGATTAAACAAAAGCCAACGGCTACTAAATTCATTAAAATCTATTTCTAAATCAATTATTTTTGAAAGCCAAACTACGTTTGTTGAAAAGAAAATGCCGTTTTCATTTTCACCAATATAAATATCTCTAAGCCCTAAAATGTCGGAGTGTATTTTAACAAAATTGACATCCCAAGATATTGCTACAAAGTGACCATCCATATTTTCAAATTCATTGTCAAAATTTCTCTTTTCAAGCAACTCTTCCCAGTCGTTTTGTTCTAATATTTTTGAACTACCGTTTATGCTATTTATTCCAATACCACTTACAACCCATCCGCTTTTTTTACTACTATTGTTTTCAAAACAATGCAAATTGCTATCCAAACCACCAGCGTAAATGATAATTTTATCGGAATAGTACTTAAATTCTATTTTGGAATTTATAATAGATAATAATTTTGTCTCATTTAATCTTGCTTTTGGAATTGCTCCAAATATCCAACTCATTCTAATCCTTTTATATCTTTACATTCAAACCTAGATAAACGAAAAATATACCTCATTTTTAATCATTCGGGTCGTGTTTTCCATATTTATCTGTTTTATTAAATCCACTTTTGCTTTGATAATTAATTGTTTCAAAGCTAAACATAATAATCTTTTTAAACAACAAATTAATAAAACTGGGTTATTTTCGTTTTTTTAAAATCTATTTTATTAATTTAGTGGACAATAGTTTTGGAAATCGTTTATAAAAGGATGTGCATGAAAAATTTTAAATTAGCTTTTTTTAGTGTTTTATTGGTTTTTGCTTTTTCATCTTGTGGAAGCAACAAAGCGAATAAAATAACAGATATTATCCCAAATCTTAATCTTGAGTTTAACACCGAAAAGGAAATTGTTCTTTCCGATTTGTTTTATAGCAATAATTATAAACTTATCTTTTTGGAAAATTCAAATGTGGAAGTAAAGCAAAACACAGCACAAAATACAATTACATTGAAATCAAAAGGGGATTTTGTTGGAACCACTTTAATTGATTTTACCGTTGATGACAACATTTACAGCATTCCCGTATCAATTCATAAAAATGCGACTTACAAATTTGAGTTTACTCCCGATAAAAAATATACCGAATTATATCTTTTTGGAAGTTTTAATGGTTGGAATAGAAAAGATATTGCAATGACTGACGCAAATGGCGATGGAACTTTTGAAGCAGAAGCAACTTTGGAGCCTGGAGTTTATGCTTACAAGTTTTTTGGCGATGGTGAAGAAATTGTTGACCCCAAAAATCCCGAAAAAGTGCCAAATGGTTTTGGAAGTTTTAATTCAATTAGAACTATAAATGAAACTAATACCGAAAACATCTTTTTACATATTGGAAGCATAAAAAACGATAATATTTTCTCATTTATTATTGAAGGAAGTGAATTTTCTAAAAATTTGACCAAACAAAACATAATTGCTCTGTTGGATAATTCCAAAATTGATGAAAATTCCATTAAAATTGAAAATAATGAAATAATTATCGATTTATCGCAAAGCGAATTTGAAAACAAAAATTTGCTTCGTCTTGCAGTTACAAAAGATGGAAGAACCACAAATATGCAAAGCGTTTTGCTCGAAAATGGAAAACCAATTAGCAACAATTCCAAATTTGGTTGGCACGATGGAATTATTTACTCACTTTTGATTGATAGATTTAGCGACGGCGATAGCTCAATTAATCAAAAAGTTGAACACGATTCGCTTCTTGAAAAAGCAAATTATTTTGGTGGCGATTTGCAAGGTGTTATAAACAAGCTAAATTCAAACTATTTTAATAATCTCGGAATTAATACAATTTGGATTTCACCCGTTTACGATAATCCAAACGTCGCTTTCCGCGAATATCCACAACCTCACAGATGGTATTCTGGTTATCATGGTTATTGGCCCATTAGCAACACAAATGTTGAAGAAAAGTTCGGAAATATGGAAAAATTGAAAGAACTTGTTAACGTTGCTCACAAACATAATATCAAAATACTTTTAGATTTTGTGTCAAATCACGTTCACAAAGATCATCCTTATTACCAAAATCATAAAGAATGGTTTGGACAGTTGGATTTGCCCGATGGAAGAAAAAACATCCGTTTTTGGGATGAATTTAGACTTACAACTTGGTTTGAGCCTTATTTGCCTTCGTTCGATTATCTTGGTTCAAAAGAAGTTTTGGATTCTGTTACTGAAAATGCAGTTTGGTGGTTAAAAGAAACTGGCGCTGATGGCTTTAGACACGATGCTGTTAAACACGTTCCAAACGAATTTTGGCGAGAATTAACAAAAAAATTGAAACGCGAAATTGAAATTCCACGTAACACTCCAGTTTACCAAGTTGGCGAAACTTTTGGAAGTTACGATTTAATTAGCTCGTATGTAAATAACGGACAGCTTTCAGCTCAGTTCAATTTTAATCTTTATGATGTTGCACTTCCTACATTTATTAACCAAAATGCGTCTTTTAATACTTTGGATAAAGAAATGCAAAAAACGTTTTCGGTTTATGGTTCGCTTCATTTAATGAGCAATATTATGGATAGCCACGATAAAAACAGATTTATGGCTTTTGCTGATGGCGATTTGGACGCAAGTCAATGGTCAGCAACTGAAGAAGGTTGGAATAATCCGCCAAAAGTAGATAATCCAGAAAATTATAAAAAACTGGAATTATACATGGCTTTTATGAACACAATTCCAGGTTTGCCTGTTATTTATTATGGAAGTGAGTTTGGAATGACCGGCGCATCCGACCCAGATAACCGACGAATGATGCGTTTTGATAACGAGCTTTCCCAATTTGAAAAAAACACTATGGATATTGTTTCCAAAATTATTAAACTAAGAAGCCAAAACACATCTTTGCGTTATGGCGATTTTTATAAACTAATTTCAAACGAAAATATTTATGCTTATGTTCGTTCAGATTTTAACGAGCGAATTTTAGTAATATTAAACAAAAGCGACAAAGAAGAATCGGTAAATTTAGTTTTACCAGAAATTTATAAAGCAAATAAGCTAACTGATTTAATTGATGGAAGCGAAATTAATGTTCAAAATAATTCTGTAAACATTGTTTTAAGTGGAAAAAGCTTTAAAATGGTCAAGTTTTAATTGGCAAAGCTGATAAGTTTTTAAATAGTTAGTTTTATGTAATTAATTATAATTAAAGGAGTTGTAATGGTTGATAAATTAGTGTTGGAAAAACAAAAACAAGCAATTGAAATATTAAATGAAAAAAATATTGATATGTGGCTTACTTTTGTTCGCGAAACGGGAAATATTAAAGACCCAATGATGGATATGATTGTTGGAACTGGTGCAACTTGGCATTCTGCTTTTATTCTTACAAAAACTGGCGAAAGTATTGCAATTATTGGCTCTCTTGAAGAAGCAAATATGAAAACAGTTGGAACATTTAAAACTATTATTCCTTACTTAAAATCAATTCGCGAAGATTTTGTTAAAACAATTGAAAAATTAAATCCGCAAACTATTGCCATAAATTACTCGCGTAATTCAAGTTTAGCGGATGGATTAACTTACGGCGTTTATCTCGAATTGGTCGATTTGCTCAAAAATACGCCTTTTGTTGATAGATTTGTCTCTTCCGAAGAAATTGTTGCAGCACTTCGCGGAAGAAAATCGGAAGCAGAAGTTGGCTACATTAAAGAAGCAATTAGAGAAACACTTATTATTTTTGACCAAGTTACTGATTTTATTGAACCTGGAAAATCGGAAAAAGATGTTGCTGATTTTGTTAAAGGAATTTGTAAAGAAAAAGGTTTCGATTTGGCTTGGGACGAAGAACACTGTCCTGCAGTATTTTCTGGTCCAGATACCGCTGGGGCACATTCGGGTCCGACAAATAACCAAATTAAACGCGGTCACGTTATAAATATGGATTTTGGAATAAAACTAAATGGATATTGTTCCGATTTACAACGCACTTGGTACGTTCTTAAAGATAACGAAACCGAACCACCTGCAGAAGTTATGCACGGATTTAATGTAATTGTAAATTCAATTCAAAAATCGTTTGATGCAATTAAACCAGGCAAAAAAGGTTGGGAAATTGACGAAATTGCTCGCAGTTTTATAGTTGAAAATGGTTATGAAGAATATCCGCACGGATTGGGTCACCAAGTTGGTCGCGTTGCTCACGATGGCGGTGCTTTGCTTGGTCCTCGCTGGGAACGTTATGGAAATATTCCTTATCTCGAAATTGAAAAAAATAACATTTTTACTATTGAACCACGTCTTCCAATAAAAGATTACGGAATTGCAACAATTGAAGAAATAATAGTTGTCCACGAAGACGGCGCCGAGTTTCTTTCAAAACCACAAAAAGAAATTTATGTAGTTAAAAAGTAGATGCTGGGAACTGGATTCTGGATGCTGGAAATTGGATGCTGGATACAAGATGCTGGAATCCAGTATCAAGTATCCAGTGAAATATTTGTCAATTCAGTCCCGAGAGTTTCGGGATTGAATGACTTTTTGAAGCATTCATCAATTTTTCTCGAAGCCCCGAAAAAAACTTAAAAATTTGTTTAATATTTTGTAAGTTGCCCAATAATAAAATTAAATTTGAGGCTAACTTATGTTAAGAGTAGTTTATGCAATACTTCTTTTATTAGTTTTTTCAGCCCTTTCATTATCCCAAGAAAAAACCTTTATACGTGAATACACACACACTGTTGGTGATGCTGATAGTAAAATTACCTCGCGTGCTATTGCTTTAAACCAAGTAAAAAAAATACTACTTGAAGAAATTGGAGTTTATATTGAATCCACTTTTGAGATGGAAAAAACAGAAACCGACAAGGATTTAAAAGAGCTTACCAAAAACCAAATTGTTAGTATTACTGCAGGAATAACCGAAACAAAAATATTAGATGAAATATGGGATGGAAGCAAATTTTACATAAAAGCTGAAATTACACTTGATATTGATAACGTAAAAAAGAAGTTGGGTGAAATAGCCAAAGATAGAGATAAAACGAAACAACTTGAAGAAGCTAATAACAAAGCAAACTTAGCTTATGCTGAATTATCCAAAATTAAAGAACAATTAAATGCAACAATTTCTGAAAAAGAAAAACTATCCTTACAATTAGAATATGCAAAAAACACTGATGTATTATCGGCTTACGATTGGCGTCAAAAAGGATATAACGCACAGGAATTGGGGGAATGGGATGACGCAATTCTTTACTTTCAAAAAGTAATTGAATTAGACCCTGATGGAATTACTTATGATAATATAGGAAAGGTCTATGAAGAAAAGGGGGATTGGGATAAAGCTTGGTTTTACTATCATAGAGGATTTGCAGACACATATTGCTTGCTAGGGCGCCTGTCGTCAGAAAAAGGTGAATATGATAGGGCAATTGAAATGTTGCAAGCAGCAATAGATTCTGATTCGAATTATGCACTTGCTTATGATAACATGGGCATGGTCTATGAAAAAAAGGGGGATTATAATAAAGCAAGGCTTTACCAACAGAAAGGACTTGCAGTCAAATATTACGATTTGGGTCTTTCTTATGCTAACAAAGAGAATTACGAAAAGGCGATTGAGAAGTATAAAAAAGCAGTTGAAATAGTCCCAGATTATTTTGATGCTTATTACAATATGGGAATTGCGTATAAAAACAAAGGGAATTATGATAAAGCAATTGAATGCTATAAAAGAGCAATTGAAATTGACCCAAAGGATGGAGATGCTTATAACAATATGGGAATCGCTTATAAAAACAAAGAGAATTATGATAAAGAAATTGAATGTTATCAAAAAGCAATTGATATTGACCCAAATTTTGCAATCGCTTATTACAATATGGGAATTGCTTATCAAAACAAAGGTAATTTTGATAAAGCAATTGAATGTTATAAAAAGGCAATTGATATTGACCCAAATTTTGCAGATGCTTATTCCAATATGGGTGTTGCTTATCAAAACAAAGGAAATTACGATAAGTCAATTGAGTATTGTCAAAAAGCAATAGATATTGACCCAAATTTTGCAATCGCTTATTTGAATATGGGAATTGCTTATGCCAACAAAGGGAATTATGATAAAGCAATTGAATGCTATCAAAAAACAATAGATTTAGACCCAAATTTTGCAATCGCTTATTACAATATGGGAAATACTTATCAAAACAAAGGTAATTTTGATAAAGCAATTGAATGTTATAAAAAGGCAATTGATATTGACCCAAATTTTGCAATCGCTTATTACAATATGGGACTTGCTTATGGCAACAAAGGGAATTATGATAAAGCAATTGAAGGCTTTCAAAAAACAATAGATTTAGACCCAAATTATGCAAATGCTTATTACAATATGGGTGTTACTTATCAAAACAAAGGGAATTATGATAAAGCAATTGAATGCTATCAAAAAGCAGCTCAATTAGGTGATAAGCAAGCACAAGAGTATTTAAATTATAATGGAATAAGTTGGTGAAAATTATGCGTGAAAAGGCATTGAAAAATGATTTTAGGGTTCTAGAAAACAGTTTCTTGTGGTTGAAAAAAGTAAATATTTTTATAACTTCTAACGCTTTTGTTGAATTTAATTGGTTTATCGCAAGCTATTAATAACTACCATCTTGTTACCCAATTATCACCATTATCTTTTGTGGGCTTGTTCTTGTTTCGTTTATAATGCTCTGTATAATACCACTCACCACAATTCATGCAACGCCAATAATCATCAAATTCTATTAGCTGAGCTGGAATATCTTTTAATAAACAAGGACTACAAAATAATTCGCTGGTTTCTAAATTTTTATAAAATCCAAATTTTGAATCGAATTGATATTTACCAGAAGAAATTAAAGTTTTCTTTTCATTTAAGACTGGATCAGATATTCTTATACTCAAGGAATGAATTTCACCACTTTGTTCTTCAATATGATTTTTAAGCAAGAGTATATATGAATATAGAAGCAATAATATTATGAGCACTATTATCGTGGGCAATCTATAATCAAATAAATATTTGGGCAATACGTTTAGAGACGCAATTGCCACTGACGCTAAAATTGATATACCTATTAATGCCAGTTGTATTTTATATTTTCTCTTTATGGATTTTAGAGATAGCATAAGTAACCTTAAAATTTAGGAAATGACATTTTTACACAAAAAGCATATAACTATATATTAACCCGGCAGAAAACTAATGATTTGGATTGTTAATCCGAAAGTTCACTCTTTCTAAAAAACTTCCGTTTTTCCATAAAGTCATCATAAGTTATAACATTTTATTAGTTAATTAAATTATCAGCAATTATAAATGTTTGTTAAGCCGATTTGCTTTCATCCTAACAAACCTAAAAAATCAATCTGTTTAATAGACAACACAGTTATTTACACAATTTTTGGTTAATAATTTGGGGTAAGTTTAGTAGAGAAATTAATTAACCTCATTTACTATAAATATCTTGGCAAAAGTTAAACATAATTGTCTTTTTATGCAAAAAGAATTTTTCACTATTAGTGTTCTAAACTGCCCAAAAACTAAATTTGCAATTTCCCAGAACTCAAAGTTCCTTTTCCGCGTTGCGAAGTTCTTTTTCCACAATGCAGAGTTCCTTTTCCGCAGTGCAGAGTTCCTTTTCCGCTGTGCAAAGTTGCTTTTCCGCAACTCCGCGTTCCATTTCCACAACTCGGCATTGCATTTCCGCATCTCGGCGTTGCTTTTCCACAACTCGGAGTTATCATCTATTACTATTTCAGTTTTTTAATGTTTTTATTCGTTGCCAAAGAGTTCATTTGACTTATTGCCGTTTGGTTTAACTTCACCAATCTTTCCGCTTGCATTAACCCCATTTTAATAAATTCAGCATTTAGGCTTTCCAAATTGGCTAGCACTAAAAGTTGCTCAATGGTGGAATAATCTCTTATATTTCCATCAAAATCTGGATTTTCGTTACGCCATTGTTTAGCTGTTTTGCCAAACATGGCTACATTTAATACATCGGCTTCGTTAGCATAAATCTGATTTATTTGTTCTTTACTCAAATTTGCTGGGATTATATTTGCTTTAATTGCATCGGTGTGTATGCGATAATTTATTTTTGCTAAAGTACGATTGAGATTCCAATTTAGTTTAAGACGGTCGTTTTCATCCACTTTTAGGCGTTGAAATTCTTTTAGTAAATACAGCTTAAATTCAGCACTTACCCAAGATGCAAATTCAAAAGCAATGTCTTTGTGTGCAAAAGTACCGCCTCCTCGCCCTTGTTTGCTTATAATTCCAATTGCATTTGTTTGTTCTATCCACCTTGTGGGAGATAGCGTGAAACTGTTACTGCCCGCCTCAAAAAGAAAGGCGTCGAATTCGACCCCTTTAAATTCGGGGTTGTTAATATGTTCCCAAAGACCTAAAAATTCAATTGTGCCTCGGTTTCTTAACCAATTTTTCACAACATCCTTTGGTTCATTATGGTTTTTAAAAGATGCAATATCTGTCAATGATATATAATCATCTTCATTTGTTGATGACCAAACATTTATGTTAACGCTTTTAACTTGTATAACACTTAACTTTTGTTCCATTTTTTGCATTTTAATTACCTCTAAATCGGTGTATTTACATTTCTAAGCCCATCAAATTCGATGGGTTTAAATTCTGGATTATTGAAAATTTTCCATAATCCTATAAACTCAATATTGATTCTGTTGCGCATCCAGTTTCGGTTAATAATTTGGGGTAAGTTAGGTAGAGTAATTAATTAACCTCATTTACTATAAATATCTTGGCAAAAATTAAACATAATTGTCTTTTAATGCAAAAAGAATTTTTCACTATTAGTGTTCTAAACTACCCAAAAACTAAATTTGCAATTTCCACAACTCAAACTTCCATCACTGTTATCTAACTCCTAATCCCTAATTACTAACCCCTAACTCCTAATTACTCCTAACGTTTTAATTTTATATCAAATAATTTTGGCAGGTTATCCGAAAAAATGATTTTGGGATGGTTTTTGAATTCAATAAAGTTTTTGCTACTTGGGTGGTTTTTATATGGTGCGTAAAAATGAGTTAAATTGGCATTTCGCCAAACCATTACATAAGCAATTTGAAGACTGTCGTTATCAATTACTTTAAGTAATTTATCCGTCCACCAATTTGAATCTGGAATTTTTTCTAAACCAGTTTCAGTAAAAGCCAAAATTTTATTCTTTTTTTTTGCAATTTGGGATAATAAGGCAAGTCTTTCAGTAATTTTTTGCAAGCCATCGCCTTCTGGAGTAAAATCCCAATAATTATCAAATCCGATAATATCAACATAATCATCGCCAGGGAAGCGTTCTAAAAAATCGCCTTCATTATAAAAATTTCTATCTGTTGAAAAAGCGTATAAAATATTGCTAACACCTCGTCTATATCTTAAATAATCGACAGTAAATTTCCACAATTGGATAAACTCATCTGGAGTGCAAAATCGCTTTCCCCACCAAAACCAATGTCCATCAAACTCATGAAAAGGACGGAATATTATTGGAATTACTTTTCCATCTTTTCCAGCAAGTTTTTTAACAAACGAAGCCAATTCGTCCAATTTTTTTACGTACTCGTTGTGAAGTTTTCCGCCAGGAAGTATATGTTTTACAACAATTGTTGTGTCGTAAAAATTATTTCCAGTTACAAAATTATCCATGTGCCAAGTAAAAGAGGAAATAATTCCATTATTATGGGCTTCTTCAACTAACGATTTTAGCATTTTGGGCGGAACTGGACCGCCTTCGTACATATCGGCAAAATCCCAACCAATTAAACCAGGATAAGCGCCAGTAACATCTTTTACATCCGAACGGGATTTTTCGCCACTCCAAAAAACGCCATAAGCTGTTGAATGCTGATGTCCAAAAACTATTTTATTTTTTGCTATTTGTTGCAAATTATAGAAAAGCGAAGCAGTTCCAAAAGTTGCATTTGAATCAACCAACGCAATATTTATCTGGTTTTGCAGTTGATAGCCATCATCATCTTTATAACACGAAGTAAGAAAAATGCTTAACAGAATAATAGAATAAAATAGATTTTTGGACATATTTTGCATTTTTTCTACTAAAACAATCCACCAACCGAAAAACCAATTGTATTATATGTTTCGTCTTCAACTCCGCGATAAGTATAGTTTACGTTTAGTAAAAGTCGCGTTCCACCAAAATCGAATGACCAACCGCCACCGACTAAAACGCCAAATCCCATATCGCTTGTAACCGTAGAACCTAAAGAAGAGCTTGTAACAGCCAATTTTGCCAAGCCAACATCTGCTCTAAGAAATGGTCCGCTTCCAAAATGTTCGCCCAAATAATGCATTGCGCTGCCGCTATATAAATATTGATTTATCTGAAAATCTTCGCCATCCAATTCATAACGGTCGCCAACAGCATTAATAATAACTCCAGCAATTGTTTTTGGAGTAACATTAAAATATATACCGAGTAAATCTAAATTTAATGAAACATGAGTAACTCCGTCTTGCTCGTCAAGAATATCAATAACACTTTGCAATTCTGAAGGATAACTTACACTTGAGTAACCAATTCCCCAATATGTGTACCAAGACTCAGTTCGCGTAACATCTTGAAAATACTCTTGCGAAAATACGCTTGAACTTAATAAAAGGAACATTGCTGAAAGTAAAAAGATAAATTTACGCATAAACACCTCGCTAAAAATATTAATAAATTGTGTTCAAAAACTATAAAATTTAAACGACTAATAATCAAAAACTTTTCAATTGACTATATTTGAATAGCTTAATTTGAGAAATAAATGGTAAATACAGAAAAAATAATTTTAATTGGTGATAAAGTTCTTGTTCATCCTTTTGAAGGAAACAAAAAATCGCAAGGCGGACTTTATTTGCCTCCGAGTGTTGTTGAAAAGGAAAAGGTGATAAAAGGATATGTTTTAAAAGTTGGTCCTGGTTATCCAATTGGCACTCCAACTGAAGATGAATTGTGGAAAAATACAAATTCCACCAAATACATTCCTCTTGAAGCAACCGAAGGCGATATTGCTTTGTTTCTAAAAAAGGATTCGATAGAAATAGAATTAGATGGCGAAAAGTTGTTTATTGTGGCACAACCAGCTATTCTTTTGTTGGTTCGCGAAAATGAGTTGTTAAAATAGTTTTAATATAATTGAGAGTTAAATGGAAGAACAATTAAATTGGTTTTTGGACGAATATTACAACATTATTGCAAATCTTAGCACGCAAGCAAATGCAAAATATTTTGATGCTTCAATAAGTGGTTTGGAAAAAGATTATTCAGAATCGGAAAAGTTACAATTGGAAATAAGTAAACTTTATTCCAATAAAGAGCTTTTTGAACAGATAAATGAATTTAGAAACTCGGGCAAAATTTATGACAGCGTAAAACTTCGCGAACTTGAGCTTATTTATAATGATTTTGCTGGAAATCAGTTTGATGAGCAACTTCACAAAGAAATAATTGAGCTTTCTACAAAAATTGAAAAGGATTTTGCTACTTTTCGTGCAGAATTAAATGGCAAAAAAATTACCGATAACCAAATTGACGAAATTCTTGATAATTCCACCAATTCAAACGAGCTAAAAATTGTTTGGGAAGAAAGTAAAAAAATAGGAAAAGTTGTTGCAAACGACGTTCTTAAACTGGTAAAACTCCGTAACAAAGGTGCAAAAAGTTTGGGTTTTGAAAATTATCACGATATGTCGCTTAAACTTAGCGAACAAGATTCCGCTTCGCTTGATAAACTTTTTGACGAACTAAACGAGCTTATTGAAAGCAGTTTTAAATCAATTAAAGGCGAAATTGACAAATATCTTTCTTCCAAATTTGGAATTAGCCAAAACGAACTAAAACCTTGGCATTATGAAGATAAATTTTTTCAACAAGGACCCAAAATTTATAACACGGATATTGATAAATTTTTTGAAAACAAAAATATTAGCGAAGTTACACAAAAATATTTTAATGGAATAAACCTAAACATTGACGATTTGCTCGCAAATAGCGACCTTTTTGAAAAAGAAGGCAAATATCAACACGCATATTGCACCGATATTGATAGAGCTGGAGATATTAGAGTTCTTTGCAACATTAAGCAAAATCAACGCTGGATGTCAACAATGCTTCACGAATTTGGACATGCGGTTTATGACAAATTTATTTCGCCAAAACTTCCGTGGCAACTTAGAACGCACGCACACATTTTTACAACCGAAGCAATTGCAATGCTTTTTGGTCGTTTGGCTCATAACCCCGATTGGTTAAAAAAAATGGTTGAAATTTCGGAAAATGATGCAAAAGAAATTGAGAAAACAAGTTTCAATTCACTACGAAATGAGCAGTTGATATTTAGTCGCTGGGTTCAAGTTATGTATCGTTTCGAAAAAGAAATGTACTCAAATCCCGACCAAGATTTGAACTCACTTTGGTGGCAATTGGTTGAAAAATATCAGTTAATTGCAAAACCAGAAGGACGAAACGAGCCAGATTGGGCATCAAAAATTCACGTTGCACTTTATCCCACATATTATCACAATTATATGCTTGGCGAGTTACTTGCTTCGCAGTTGCATTTTTACATTACCACAAAAGTTCTAAAATTAGATAAAAACAGCAACGAAAGTTTTGCTGGAAAAACAGAAGTCGGCGATTATTTAACAAATTTATTCTTTTCATACGGTGCTTTATATCCTTGGAATGAACTAATTAAAAAAGCAACTGGCGAGGAATTAACTCCCAAATATTATGCTGAACAGTTTGTAAAATAATAGATTAATAACAACTGATACGAATTATAGTATTTTAATGTAAAACGATAAAAATTTTAGTTAAATTCAAAAACGAGAAAATTCCCTCAATTTTTTAATGAAAATGCAATATTATTCCAAACACAATACCTTTGGAAATACAAATTGAGGGAATTTTTTTCACATATATATTTTGTACAAATAAAAATTAAGGATTTAAATGGAAGTTGCAATTATTGGCGGTGGCGCTGGCGGATTTTTTTCGGCAATTACAGCAAAGGAAAATTATCCCAATGCCAATGTTGTACTTTTTGAAAAATCATCTAAAATTCTATCAAAAATTAGTATTTCGGGCGGTGGACGTTGCAATGTTACAAACGGTTGCCGTTCAATTAAGGAACTTTCAAAAGCATATCCGCGAGGTGAAAAGCAACTTCAAAAAGCATTTCAAATTTTTAACACAAAACACGCATTTGATTGGTTCGAGTCGCGAGGCGTTCCTCTAATTATTCAAGATGATAATTGTGTGTTTCCAAAATCGCAAAAATCGCAAAGCATAATTGACTGCTTTTTGAATCAGGTAAATATTTTAGGCGTTAAAATTGAATTGGAACACGGAATTAAAGCCATAAATCAAATAAATGACAAGTTGGAACTTGAATTTAGCAACGATAAAATTCCACCAAAAATTTTTGACAAAGTAATTGTAGCAACTGGCGGTTCGCCCAAACGAGAAGGTTTGGAATGGTTAGAAAAACTAAATCACACAATTGAAAATCCAGTTCCATCATTATTTACTTTTAATATGCCAAACGAAACAATTACTTCGTTAATGGGAATTGTTGTTGAAAAATCGATTGTTAGCATTCAAGGCACAAAATTTAAGTCCGAAGGTCCGTTATTAATTACTCATTGGGGAATGAGCGGACCAGCAATATTGAAACTTTCGTCGTTTGGAGCAAGATTTTTGAGCGAAAAAGATTATCGATTTAACGTTCAGGTAAATTGGATAAACATAACAAACAACGATTTAGTTTTGAGTGTATTAAAAAACTTTGCAACTGAAAACGAAAACAAAAGCCTGCAAAAGGCAAAGCCATTTTCGCTTCCAGAACGTTTGTGGATGTTTTTACTTACAAAAAGCGAAATTTTGCCAAGCAAAAGGTGGAAAGAAGTTGGTAAAAACGGAATGAACAAATTAGTAAGCACACTAACTAACGACACATATTCTGTTGAAGGCAAAACTACTTTTAAAGAGGAATTTGTTACTTGCGGTGGCGTTAGTTTGGAAAATATCGATTTCAAAACAATGCAAAGCAAAGTGTGCAAAAATTTATATTTTTCTGGCGAAGTTTTGGATATTGATGGAATTACCGGCGGCTACAACTTTCAAGCGGCATGGACAACTGCATTTATTGCTGGAAAATTAAATTGATATTCTAATCATTTTTGTGGATTATTAATAGTCCAATTTTCAAATTGAAGGAGTAATCATGAAAAGTCATTTCAATTCAGTTTCAAAACATTCATATTTTATAATAATTGCGTTATTTATTTTACTCCTTTCATGCTCCAATGCCGAAAAATCCTCAAATGTTTTTGAAACAAGCAACCAAATGATATTAGTAATTACTGATTCAATAACGGCAACAAATGGATATTTATATTCTTTTGAACGTAAAAATGCCGATTTAGAATGGACACAACGCAGCAAACCGATAAAAATTGTACTTGGAAGAAACGGACTCGGTTTGGGAATTGGATTACACAATTTATCCGATTTGCCTAATATTCCAACAAAAATGGAAGGCGATGGCAGAAGTCCTGCTGGAATTTTTACATTAAGCGCCGTTTTTGGATATAAATCTGCCGAACAAATGCCCGAATTAAGAATGCCATATATTCATATTACCGAAATGATTGAGTGCATTGATGACAGTGAATCTAAATTTTACAACAAATTTGTTACTCGCGATAAAATTGAAGCATTAAATATTGTTGATTGGAAATCATCCGAAAAGATGAGTGAAGCCGGAGTTTATTACGAATTGGGAGTTGTTGTTGACCATAATAGTAATATCGTAAAAAAGGGTGCTGGTTCGTGCATATTTTTACACAATTGGGCTGATTCAACCGAAACAATGGCTGGTTGCACAGCAATGGCACCCGAAAAAATGAAAGAAATTGCATTTTGGCTAAACAAATCACAAAATCCTTTGTTAGTTCAACTTACAAAGCAATTATATTTAGATTTATCCCAAAAGTGGAATTTGCCAGAAATAGATGGTAATAAGTAAAAGATTCCGACTAAGAGCGTGTCGGAATGACTGTTGAAAACATTGTCATGCCGAATTTGTTTCGGCATCTCAAGAAATTTGAAGATTCCGACCTTCGTCGGAATGACGGTTGCAAAATAATTGTCATGCTGACGAAGGTCAGCATCCCATGAAATTGAAGAAGATTCCGACTAAGAGCGTGTCGGAATGACAAGAAAAGAAACATTGTCATGCCGAACTTGTTTCGGCATCTCACGAAATTACGGCGAATTGGCATCAAATAAAAATGTGAGAACATGAATAAAAAAGGTTATACATATATAATTACAAACAAAAAGAATGGCGTACTTTATATAGGAGTAACCTCAAACCTTTCCAAAAGAATTTATGAGCACAAAAATGGACTAATGGATGGATTCTCAAAAAAATATAATCTTATGAAGTTAGTCTATTATGAAATATGTGATGATATAAAAAATGCAATCCAAAGAGAAAAGCAATTGAAAAATTGGCATCGTGACTGGAAAATAAATCTGATAGAAAAAGAAAATCCCAATTGGGATGATTTAGCAGAGAATTTTTACGAAAAAGATTCCGACTAAGAGCATGTCGGAATGACCAAAAAAACAACGGTCATGCTGACGAAGGTCAGCATCCCTTGAAATTGAAAAGATTCCGACCAAGAGCGTGTCGGAATGACTGTTGGAAAACATTGTCATGCCGAACTTGATTCGGCATCCTGTGAAATTTGAAGATTCCGACTAAAAGCATGTCGGAATGACTGTTGGAAAACATTGTCATGCCGAACTTGATTCGGCATCCTGTGAAATTTGAAGATTCCGACCAAGAGCGTGTCGGAATGACAAAAAAAGAGACATTGTCATGCCGAATTTGTTTCGGCATTCCTTGAAATCGAAAAGATTCCGACATTCGTCGGAATGACAAAAGAAGAAATACCAACATGGATCGGAATGACGGCTGTTAAAAATTATTTCAAAAACATTCCAAAAGCGATTGAAAACTCGTATTCTTTAATTATTTCAAATCCCAATTTTTCGTAAAACTTAATTGCACCGGGATTTGCTTTTCCAACTTCGAGATGCAACGCTGGAACATTTTGATTTTTCAATTCGTTAATAAAAACATCCATAATTTTGCGACCAATTCCTTGTCCTTGCGTTTCGGGCAATAAATCAATATGAAGATGTGCTGGAAAATTTACAAGTTCGGGTTTAACTTTATGTCCCTCGTGAATTCGTTTAATTATTCGCGCATCCCACGATTTATCATTTTCATCTCGCAAAGGATAACGAGTTCTTAAAATTGGAAACCACTCCGTTTCACATTTTTCAAAAAATTTTTGCGAATCTTTTGTCCCAATTATATAACCGCAAGGTTTGTTGTTATTTGTAACCATAAAACAGATTTCTGGCTCAAAAATAGCGTAAGGAGCGGCATAAAAATGACCAATTAAATCAGAATCGCTAAATAAATCCGTTGCATCTTTGCCACTATTTCCAGTGAGAAGACAAATTTTATACAGCGCCGTTAAATCGGTTGGATGATATTTACGAATTTCGAACTGCATTTAGATTCTAACTTTAACAACAACTTTATGAACCAATTCACTTTCTTTAATAAATAAACCAGGTTTATGTGCATCGTTTGGAAAAAAAACGGCAAACTCGCCTTCGTTTAATTGAACAAAATCGCCCAATCCATCATAAAACTCAACATCTTTTTCGTCGTTATATTCTTCAGTAATATCAAGATAATCGGATAACACAAATCCAATATTTTCGGCACCCGAAATCATACATTGAACATCAACATACTTTCTGTGAGCTTCCCATTTTGCGTTTTTAGGATTTTTTGTATTGTATTTTTGAACCAATGCAAAAATATTATCGCCATCTATTTCAATTTTAGCATCGCTAATTTCACTAAAATCCGTGTTTTTTATAAATTCAAACGCCTTTTGGAATTTTTCACCAAGTCCGTAATAAGTTTCTGAATTTTCAATTGAATCAAAAATCATATAATCTCCTTTAATTTTGTTTTCAAATTTAGATTAAAATAGCAACAAAATCACAAAAGTTTCAAAAATCAATCATAATAATTTCGTTCCCAAATTAGAACCTCATTTTTCTTATTATTTAGGAAATCTTGAAACATCCCATCATTTGTAAATTGGATTTTACTGCCATCACTTCTATATAATTCACAGTAAGCACAAGAACTTATCGGAATCATAATGTGATATACAAAATTTGATTTATATTCATATCTATAAACTTTGCTACCCCAATAATCGGGATTAGCTTCCAAGCTATCAATTTTAACTTTTAGCCATTGAAGAGAATTTTTTTCATAATTTGGAGGTTCAACTGAATTTTGACAGCTTAAAAAAGCTATAAATAAGAAAACAGAAAGAAATATCATTTTAAACATTTTTAACTCCTTTTTTTTATTAAGTTAATGGCGTTTAGGAAATCCGCCCAAAACAACAACATTAAATTTACTTTGCCAATTTATTTTATCCAAAACTCAAACTAATATCGCATGTTGATTTGTGGGTTACATTGCTTTTTTGAATTTTTTAAACTTTTCCAATAATGCCCAACTAATTATTAGCAGAACTCCCAAAATCAACAATTTTGAAGATGATTCTTTCGCTGAAAATATTCCGTTAAGTAGAAGTAGGATTAAAAAGAAAATGTACCAATTAACAAAGCAATATAATTTTCTTTCCTTTTGGTCAACACTATTTTCGATATAACCTCTGAATGCTGAGAAATCAAAAAATTGAGGACCACCAATTTGTTTAAATTTCCCATAACGAAAATAAATTATATTTTCACCTTCGGAATGAAATTCAAAATCTGAATCTTTTTTCAAAATTATTTGTTCATTGACTTTAAAATCTTTACGACAAGCTATGGGAATACCAAATCTGTAGTAAATTTTAATCCATGCATTTGATATGTATTTTTCAAATATCCAAAAGAAAAAAAGTATAAAAAATAAAATTACAATTGTTTGATCCAAATTTATTTTCTCATAATATTTTTAGCACAACGGCGTTGCAAATAACCCGCCGCCTATAACACCAACGTCAAATTTACTTTTCCAATTTATATTTTACACAAATCTCAAACACGCTTTAATATCGTATCGGGTTGATTTGTGGGTTAGCTATGTCTTCTATTCTTTTTTTAGAAGAGTGTTAATTAATAATGTAGGTATATTTTAAAATATTACTTGATGTATCAACACTTACTTCTTTCCAAATATTTCTATCCAAATCCTTATGTTTTATAATTACTATTTGAGATGATAAATCTTTATTTTGAATTAACTTTTTCACATCTTTTTTAGATATTTTCAATTCAAAACTGTGATAATAATCTCTAATTCCAAAACTTTCATTTTTAACAATTTCAAATTCCTCATCAAGACGAATGTCAAGGTTACTTAATTCGTTTTGCGCTGAAAATTTGAAGAAAAAATAATCTTCCAAGACGATATATGTTGTGAAAAGAACTAATAGGGTAAATGCACTAACTCCTAATATTTTACCCAATTTTATTTTCCCAAATGATTTAGAAGTCAAATAAATTAAAAATGGAATTCCAAAATATAAAAGAAAGAAAAAAAGCAATATTCCCATTATTGGTAGAATGATATCAATCATGTATTTCATTTGCCATTATTATAATTTTTTTCAATGGTTTAATCATATTAATTAGTGTTGTAAAAATATTTTTTTAACAGCTAACGGCGTTGCAAATAAAACGCTGCCCACAACTACAATGCAGCACTGTAAAGCTATGCCGATAATTATTTATTGATTTAATTTATTCACTACACTCAAAAAGCAATTATCTTTTACAACTCAACAATAAAACTTGTAAAATGCCGCAATCTTTAAAGCAGTCGCTTTGATTTGCAGGTTATATGGCGATATTCATAATTCACTATTCATTCAATATTGTTGCATCATTTGAATTGGAATCTTTCCATATATCATCAGAATAAAAAGAATATTTAAATAAACCAACATACATTGGTATCATAAAATAGGCTATAAAAAGTAAATAAATCGTGCCCAAAACCATTCCAAATTCTTCTAAGTCTTCAAAAATTGAAAACGTATCACCATACTGTAAAATCAAATCTAATACAATAACAAACAGTAGTAATATCCAAAATAGTCTATTAAATATTACTTTATTATAAGCTAGACCAAAAATGGCGATGCAAGATAAAATTATAAGTGGTATCCATATGTAATCATACAGATCATATTCGTCAAATGTGAACCCAACACTGTAAACAACTGCAAAAAGTGCAAATACATAAGCGTAAATCTTCCAAAACAATTGTTTCTTTATAAGGAAGTACATTCCAATAGAAAATAAAAATAATACAATTAATACTTGCACTATACTGGATGTAAACAAAAGTTTCGTTACTAACCCAGCCAACATCAGATATCCTATGTACTTCAAAATATTCATTTTACTTAACCATATAACTATATATTAAGTTGCAACCAAATGTTGCATTTTGGAATGTTATCACGCAAGTTTCTGCAGAATAACATTCCACGCATTTTTGTCTATTCACACAATTTTGGGTTAATAATTTGGGGTAAGTAAAGCAGAGTAATTCATTAACCTCATTTACTATAAAAATCTTAGCAAAAATTAAACATAAATATCTTTTTGTGCAAAGGGATTTTTTGCTTTTCTTGTCATGACTATTTAGTCAAAGCTTCACTTTTTGATTTTTCTTGTCATGACTATTTAGTCAAAGCTCCACTTTTTGATTTTTCTTGTCATGACTATTTAGTTAAAGCTTCACTTTTTGATTTTTCTTGCCGTGACTGTTTAGTCAAAGCTTCACTTTTTGATTTTTCTTGTCATGACTGTTTAGTCAAAGCTTCACTTTTTGATTTTCTTGTCATGACTGTTTAGTCAAAGCCTCCTTTTTGATTTTTCGTGCCTTGACTATTTAGTTAAAGCTTCACTTTTTGATTTTTCTTGTCATGACTATTTAGTCAAAGCTCCACTTTTTGATTTTTCTTGTCGTGACTATTTAGTCAAAGCTGTTTTTTTGCTTTGTTTGCAAACTAAAGAAAAAATCAATATTTCTCACATCTCACATCTCACATCTCACCTCTCGCATCTCACGTCTTGCTTCTCACTTCTTGCTTCTCACTTCTCACCTCTCACTTCTCACCTCTCACTTTTCACCAATCTTACTTGTTTTAAGAAATTTGTAAAATTGGTTATGTTTCGCAATTACTTCGTTGTGCGATAAATCGGAGTGAATAAAAATTAAGCGATTATTTGTTAAATCATCAATTTTTAGCTCATTTTCGTCTGTTTGGAAATAAGGAATTTCCCATCCAACTAAATCATCCATCAAATTTTGCGATTCGTATTTTGTTCCGCCATCGTTTGTGTAAATGTTTATAAATCTGCCATTAAAACTATCAATCCAATAAGCATATTTTTCGGTATCTCCGTAAAGAGCATCAAATAAAATAACATCCGAAATGTTTGGCGTTAATCCACCACGCATTAAGCAAAATGAAATAACTCGATATGCGCCGCTGTGACCCGCCAAAATAATATTTCCAACCTGTGTTGAATTTATTTCGCCATTTTTCACTAAAAATTGGGCAACGTCATTTATTAGATTTTTAAGTCCATCTGTTTCTTCCAATTTTCCACCAAATGAATCGGGAGCGTTTTTAGGTCCTTCGGGAAAAATGAAAATTGCATTTTTATTGCTTTCGGAAAATTGCTCAATTATATTGTGTTGAATACATGAACTATCAATATTATTATACCAACCGTGAAAATAAACGACAAAATTTGTGGCTGAAGTTTGCTTAAATCCTTTTGGAATAAATATAGCAACACTGCTATCGTTATAATGTGTGTCTTTTGGATAAGAAACATTGTTATAAACATGTCCATTTTCTCGTTCAATGTGTGGAAATGGCGCAGAAGAAAATTCTTCAACATACATTTTGCCAAGATTGTTATATCGTTCCAAAATTGGTTGAGAAAATGATAAACTTGTTAAGATTACAAGTAAATAAACGACTAAATTGAACTTATTTTTCATAAAACTCCTTACTAATAATTTTTAAGATAACTAAAACTATAACCTCTACTTTTTAATTCTGTAATTAGCTCGCCAAGTTTGTAATAAAATTTGTCTTTTCGTTCAGGATGTGTTCCAATATGAAGCAAAAGAATAAATCCGTTTAGCCCATTTGTGGAAACAGTTTCGTAGTTTAAAATTTTATTATAAATGGTTTCTGAGTCTAAATATTGTTTTTCCATGCTTGGAATTGTGTAATCGGCATTTGAACTTGTGCCAGGTGTAAAATTTATCAACGTTAATCCAAGTTCGTTTGTCCAATTGCTAATTGTGTTATTGTACCACTCGTATGGTGGCAAAAAAAGCTGGGCATCGACTTTTGCAATTCCAAACTTTTCCATTTCTTTATAATTGTCTCTCAAATCGTCAATAAATTGCTGTTTTGTAACAAGTAGTGAATCGCGATTTTCCCAAGTTGCATAAAGTAAATGTTTGTTGGAATGTGCCCCGAGATAAAATCCCTCGTTTTTTAATCCTTCAATTAGCTCTTTGTTTTGGATATTTCTGTAGAAATCCCCCGTAAAGAAAAAATGTGCTGGAATATTCTGGTCATTCAAAATTTTTCTAATATATTCACCGCCATCGCTAAAATCTCCGCCAGTAAAAACAAGATGAATTTCTGGCAATGTAGTATCACCGCGAACAATTGCACCGTAATTTTTAATGTGTTTTTGAGCAGAAACGTTTTTCTCTTTTTCTTCCAAAGAGGACAAATAATAAGTGAGGCTTGCAGTTCCGTCCATTGTTGGTTCGTTTGTAGAATAATCGCCATAATCATCGTGATAAACCACAAGTTCGGATTGAAATTTAGCATATTCATCCCCATTTACAATTTTTAATCCTTTTAAACGATTAAAAATGGAAGTATAAACTGGTCCGTCTATCAAGCCGCCATCTATTTTTAGATTAAAAACAGCAGTTTGTGCGGCGTGTGGGTCAACTGGAGTATCGGCATTTTCTGGATAACCAATAATCATACTTGTTCCCCAAGGATTGCAGCCAAACATCCAATCGCGAAGCGAAGCTTCCAATATATCAAAAGTTTTGTCGCTTGTTAGTTTTTTGTATAACGAAATTTGAGTAAGAGCGGCGGTTACTAAATTGTTGGAACACCAAATAAATGGAATTCCCATATAAAATCCATTTTCTCTGCCTCTTTTTTCAATTGCGCTAATTCCTTTTTTCAAATACGAAACAAACCTTGCTCTGTTAATGCTATCGGCTTTTCCCGCAATTTCGTAATGACCTAAATTTAGAAATGGATACCATTGATAATGTCGTGCTGTATCTGCTTCCATCCAAGGTGTAACGTGTTCTAAATCTCCCCAATAAATAGCTTCGGATAAATATTCTGGACTATTTGAATTTGAATAAAGCTGTGCTGCGGCAAGCTCCATATCATCAACATAATTATCTTCTTCGTAAAAATATGGCGAAACATTGCATGCAGTTTGGCAAACGCCAAGATCTGTTTTTGCAAATTCAAAAGCTTCTTTGGATTTTATTTCAATTTTTTGAGAAAACTCGGGATAATATTCATTTAGCAATTTGGCTCCAAGCGAAAAGGCAGAAGCAAACTTTGCTGCTGTTGATGAAACTCCAGTTGTTCTATTTTTGTATTTTGCCAAACCTTGCGATTTTCCAGTAACAAAATAAACTGGACGCTCTTTTCCTTTTCCATAATTAATTTTGTCGAGCGATGGCAAAGTAAATTTAGCGTGGTCGCGGTCATCAGCAATTTGGTTGAACATAACTCCATATTCTGGATTCATTTTAACCAACCAATCTAAGCCCCATTTTGCTTCATCTAAAATATCTGGAATTCCATTTGAGCCATTGTCACCATTTTTATCAAATTCATCAGAAAAAGCATTTGGATTTTCTTTATAAGCAAACAACATTTGATAAATAGCATTTGCCGAAGTTGTAACGTATTGCAAATAATCGGAAGCATCGTGCCAGCCTCCGGTTACATCAATGTGTGTGGAATCGAGAGTTGGATGGTCGACAATAAATCCATCATGTGTGTGGCATGAATCTTTCAAAAATGGATTATATCCGCATCTTTGTTGACGCATATATTTGAGTAGAAAATCAGCGGAGCCGGAATAAATATCATTTTGAATAACAAAATTTGGCGATTCAATATTATTAGCTCTAATTATAAATGTGCCTTTTTTGTCAAAACTGGTAAAATTAAGTCTGTAAATTTTATTAAAACTTGCGTATTTGCCATATTCTTTAACATCTGAACTTTTGTAAACCACTTTATTTGTAAGAACTTCAACTATTTCGAACGAATCAATTTGTATATTTTCTTGGCTTCCTAAAACGGCAATTTTTATAGATTGTGGAGTATATCCAACTTGGTTAATTCTAATCCAACTTTGCTGAGCAAATACATTTATGGAAAGAATAAATATAATTGCCAAAATATGTTTGCCTAAATTCATTTTAAGTTCCTATTTCTAATTAGTGTATTTATTTTTTCAGAAAGAAGTTTAAATTTTCCAAGAGCAATTTCTTCCTCCAACGGAAGAAAACATGCTACAATATATTTGATTTTCCCATCGTCAACAATTCCAACATCGTTTGTCCAAAAAGAATACCAACCAGTTTTATGAAAAAACATTGTGCTTTTTGGAAGTCCAGTTGATAATTTTGTGTTATCCAATTGTCGTCCTATAAGTGCTTTCATTTGCATACTTACCCATGGATTTACAAGTCTATTGGATTGAATCAAGTACATAAAATCTGCTGCGTGTAAAGCACAAGTCTCGGTTCCGCGAATTTTTTCGTATCCAGAATCCTCATATTTGCGACTTAAAAATTTACGCGTTACTTCGCTTCCAACCCAATTATTTGAGTTGATTAGATTATCTATGTTTTCTCTTTTCGCAATATCAATTAAGCAATTTGCGGCTGAATTATCACTTCGTGTAATCATTAAATCGAGTAAATAATTTACTGTAACAGTATCGCCATTTTGCAGAAGTGGACGAGGATCGTTGGAAATTTCTTTTGATTTATCAACATCGTTTGGCGATTTAACAACATGTATTTGATTTAATGAATACTTGCCTTGTGAAATTTGGTTTAAAATTTCAGCGGCAACGTACATTTTATAAACAGAAGCGGGATAAATGAAATTATCCATATTAACGCCACCAATTGAAGGAGTTTTGTCATTTAAGTCAATTACGGCTAATGAAATTTGTTCAATTCCATCTTCACCAACATTAAAATCCTTATTAAGTCCAAGGCTATTAACAATGTTTTGTAGTTCCAATGTTAAGTTTGTGTCAATATTGTAATATTCTGGGATTTTTGAATTTTGTGAAAATAATGTTGCATAACAGATGAGCATTACAAAAAATGTGAGTTTCATAATCTTCCAATTAAGTTGAATAATCCTTTTTTTCGGTTCAAAACACAAAATAAAAAGTTAGGACTAAAATAAATAATTTATGCTTTAGAGTTATAAACTATTTTGGTTTAAAAAAGAAAAAGTGCAATGGAAGGAATTTCCATTGCACTTAATTTGATTAGAAAAGTTAACTTTTTAGCTTAAAAGAGCATTGTTTTATAGTCTTACATATATTGAAAGGTCGGTTTCATTTCTTGAATAAACTGCGGGATAAAATGAATCATTATATGAATCATAAAATCCAACTCTTAAATTTATATTTCCAGTATCTTGAAGAGCAACAATTTTTGAAAAATTGTAAATCTTTCCAGGAACCAAAAACAACTCATTTTCATTAAAAAGAATTATTTGCTCACTTCCATTTGGATATTGTACTAAAACTCCAAACTCTTCCAAGTAATTTTTTGTTGCCAACACAGAAACACTTACTTCAAAATAATTAACAGAAAAAGGTCTGTAATTGTTCTTTTTGCTATAAAGATAATCAATATTTGCCGAAACAAATCGTAAAGGAAAATGTGGATATACATTAACTATTTCAAAGGGAAATGTGCGACAAGTAAAATAATTTGGATAAGAATAATTAATGTGCTTTTCAACATAAATTGGTCTGTTTCTATGAACAACACGTTTTGGAGTTACTCTTCTTTTTTCAACATTCCCTAAAAGTCGTGTGTCGCGTCTTTCTCTCGTTTCTTCAATTTCAATTGGGTCGTTACCGTGCCGAACAATGGCATCATCAACATCATATGCGATTTCTCTTCTTGGAGTACTTACGTCGGTTGAAGGTCTGCTAACCCGATTTGGAGTTTCTGTTTTTTTTCTATCTACCACTTCTGTATTTGTTTTGGTTTTTTCGGGTGTAGTAACTTTTTCGCGAGATTTTTCCGTTGATATAATACGAGGATTTCTTAAATCCTGTGTTGCTCGTTGTGGAAATAAATCAACACACAAGTAAATTGAAATAGCAGCTATCATGACTAATATTTCATTACGTTTGGTTTTCATAATAATCTCCTTTTAATTTTAGTTAACGATGTAACTATAATTCCAATTATTATGCCATAATATTTGTGCTAAAAAAGCGAGTTTTTCGCAAAATGGAAAGTTGTACTGTACTAAAATGAATACAGTAAGTTGAGTTTATTGAATTTATTTTTCAACTAGAATTTATACAATCTCAAAAATGTGCGATTTATAAGCATTAAGGTGCACAAAAAGTCCATCATTAATTATTTCGGCTACATTTCGTTCATATTCTTTGTCGTTAAGCAAATCGCGAAGAATTACTGTTTCGGCAAAATTATCCACGTCAAATTTAATGCGACAATAAACTGGCTCGGCAGAAAAATTTACTATTACAATACGACTATCGTTATTTAATTTCCACTGCCACGCAAGTATGTTTTTGTTTGTAAAATCGCGATGAAGTTGAATTGTGCAAAGTAAATTCCACTTTCCAATAATAAATATTGGATTGTTTCTAATTTTGAGCAATTTGTCATAAAATTCAACAATTTCGCTAATTGGTTCTTCAATTGGTTCGCGCCCTAATTGAACAGGAAGTTTAATTGATTTTCCTTCAAACTGCCCGTCGTTAAAGAAAATAAGTCCTTGAATTGTGGAAGCAACAACCGCAGCTGCCTTCGATTTTTCAATTCCAAAAGCCGTAATTGCTCTGTTTTCGTCGTGATTTTCAATAAAACGCATTGATTTTTGTTGATAGCTTTCTTCAGCGTGTAAATGTCCATTTATATTTTCGGCATTGCTAAACTCCAATCTATCCAATAATTTTTTGTCGTAAGTATAATCAAATCCAATTTGTTGAAGTTGCCATTCAAGATCCCAATAAGCTTCGGCAATAAACAGAAAATTTGGTTTCAAACTTTTTACTGTATTAATTGCGTGATGCCAAAACTCATTTTCTATTTCATTTTCATGATTTAAGGGCGAATGAATATTCCAAGTTCTATTAAAAACGCTATTGAAAGAAAGCATTGCCATATCGCAACGAACGCCATCGCACAATTTTGATACATTCACTAACGAATTTATCATAAAATTGGAAGCCGCTTTTGATGAGTAATTTATTTGCACGGTATCTTTCCAAGCATTAAAATAAGGGTCTTTTCCGTGAGCATAAATTTTACCATTTTTCGCTTGAAAGTACGTTCGGTTATCTTCCAAAAATTTGATTTCGTCGCCTTCCAAAAATATTTCGGGATTTGAATTTAGAAAAGTATTTTGAGCACTAAAATGATTTGGAATAAAATCTAAAATAACTTTTAATCCAAGTTCATTTAGCTTTTCTTTAAATTTAATAAACTCGTCTGTTGTGCCAAGCATTTTATTAATTGTGTAATTATTTATGGAATAAGGCGAGCCAATTACGTCATCTTCTTTCCAATCGGGCAAAGCTAAACTATATTCGTGAGGTAATCCGTCAGCAAAGCAATATTCATCAACCGCTTCGGGAACGGTTTCCCAAACGCCCATAAACCAGACGTATTTTATTCCTTTATCGATAAGAGATTTCCAGTAATTATCTGGAACGTTGAGCAGTTTTGGAACATTATTTTCGTGCGTAAATCTTTTAATCCACACACGCGTGTTAATTTCGAAAATCGTAGAATTCATAAAGCCCCTAAATTAAATCTGAATTTCCTTGTCCTTCCAAAATCCTTTTGCGTTGTTGAGTCAACTCTTTATTCTCAATTAATAATTCCATTACCAATTCATCATTATCCGAAAGCGAAATTTGATGATTGTTTTTAGTTATTTGATTATTTATCAACAAAATTCTGTATTTACGAACCAAATCCTTTGCTTTTTGAAGATGATTTAACTGAATTTTATCATCTTCATTTTTATCATTCCATCTTTCACTAATAACATCTTCGCCAAGAGTTAGTGAAAGTGCCGTAGTTTTAATTGCTTCATCCAAAAGACCATCAATAATTAACGAAGTTTTAACTATTCCTTTTTGATAATTTGCTTCAACATTATTTGCAATTTGGTTAAAAACCTTATTTTTAAAATCGTTTGGGTGAACATAATCAAAAATACATTCAATAATTTCGGAATCGCCTTCAAGCAACAATTTTATTAAATCTCTTTCAAATTGGAATGAAAAATTTGATTCAGTTTCGCCTTGCAAAAGATTAAAATTAGATGCGTTTTTTCTTTCAGTTCTAACTTCGTTTTGAATTTCTTTGGTAATATTTTGTCCTAAAACATTATCCAACTCTTTTTCAATCAATTTTTCGCGTAAATTAAACTTTTTGGAAATAGTTTTAATAAAAATGTTTCGCTTTAACTCATCATTAATTAACGCAACATATTTAACAAGCTCGCGAATTGCTTCGGCTGATTTTTTTGTGTCGTTAAAAGCACCAGCATTAAAAAACTGCTCAGTTTGGAACTCGAGAAAATCCTTTGCATTTGCAACTTGCTTTCCAAATTCTTCAGTTCCAAAATTATTTATATACGAATCTGGGTCTTCGTTGTTTGGCAAAAGTATTAATTTTACATCAAATCCGTGTTTTAAAAGTATTTCAATACTTCGCGTTGCGGCTTTTTGTCCCGCCAAATCGGCATCAAAATTAACAACAATATTTTTAGTAAACCGCGAAAGAAGCAAAACTTGCTCCTCTGTTAAAGCAGTTCCAGAAGAAGCCACAACATTTTTAACACCATTTTGGAACAAAGAAACCACGTCCATATAGCCTTCAACAAGAATTGCTTTATCGAGCCGCCTAATTTCCTCTTTTGAATGATAAAGTCCGTAAAGAGTTTTTCGCTTGGAATAAATTTTAGATTCCGGCGAATTTATATATTTTGCCGTCTTTTCATCGGGATTCAAAACTCTTCCACCAAACGCAATTACTCGTCCATTTGGCGAAAATATTGGAAAAATAATACGTCCGCGATATTTATCGTAATAATTTCCGTCATCTTTTGAGTCAATTAGTCCAATATCTTTTGCTTGTTGAAGATTAACTTTGTTCTCTTTTAAGTGATTTAACAACGAATCCCATTCGTTTAGCGAAAAACCCAATCCAAACATTGTGTTGGTTTTAGGCTTAATTTTTCTATTTTGGAAGTAGTTACGAGCAATTTCGCCTTTGGGATTTTTCAAAAGATTGTTGGAAAAATACTTTGCAGCTAAAACATTTATTTCATAAAGCTCTTCAAATTCCGATTTTTCTTCAACATTTGGTGCTGAGTTTTCTTCTATTTTAATTCCAAGATTATCGGCAAGCTCAACAACAGATTCGACAAACGAAATGTTTTTGTAATCCATTAAAAAACGGATTGCGTTTCCGCCAGCGTGACAACCAAAACAATGATAGATTTGTTTATCGGGACTTACCGTAAAAGATGGCGTTTTTTCGTTGTGGAATGGACAAAGTCCAATGTAATTTCGCCCACGTTTGCGTAATTGAACAAATCCCGAAATTAAATCGACAATATCTGTGTTAGCTCTTATTTCTTCAACTTGATGTTCTGGAATTTGCATTTTTTGCTTAATAATTATTAAAATTTCTTTGGGTACAAATCTAACATTTCGGTTATAAAAATACTGTTTAAATTAAAGGAATTTCAAGATTACCTATTGAAATGAAAAATAAGTTACAAAAATCTGCCTTGCCACAAATTATTAATATCCATATTTTACCAACTCAAATAATGAAATTATATAATGAGGACTAAATGAAGTTTAGAAATTCAAAACAAACAATTAACTATTTAGCATTACTTTTAGTGCTTTTCCTTAGCCTTAACCTCAACATTTCTTGCGAAAAAGGAACTGACCCCGAACAACTTAAACCAGGCAGAAGAGATTATGTTTGGACAGAAGATACACTTGATATTCAACTTCCAAATATGCTCACATTTCGTCATATTGTTGGAAATTCACCAGATGATATTTGGGTCGGCACATTAGATGCAAGCTACGATGTTAGTTTGTGGCATTATGATGGTAATAAATGGGAAACCGTTTTTTTTCCTGGATATGCAACATCAGCACTTTGGCTATTTGAAGACAATACTCTTCTAGTAGGAACATTAGAAAATAAAATTTGGAAAAGAGAAAATGGAGAGTGGACTGAACCTTACATTCTTGAATTAGAGGGGTTTGATAGGATCAACATATTTGATTTTTATGCGGAAACAAAAAATAATATTTATGCAGTTGGTTGTGCTGTTAATCTTACCGATAACAATTACAAAAGCATAATATTGCATTTTGACGGAAATAGTTGGGATTTTGTTAATATACCAGAAATAGCTGGTGTATTCCATCAAATGGAATTTGATAAAAACAGTAATTTGTTTTTTATTTATGGAACAAGTGATGAAAGGGGAAATTTTATTGAATCAATTTACACTTTTAACGGGCTTGAAACAGTTAAAACAACAATTCCCGATATAGGATTTAGTCTAAGCGCAATAAATAAAGAAATATATATTAATTTTTCTAATCAAAAAATCTATAAATATAGGAATAATAGTTTTGAACTTTGGAAAGACTTTTCTGGAACAGACTTTCAAACAAGTTTTGAAGGAAGAAATGAATCTGACTTTTTTAACAATTCATCAAGAGGTCTTGGTCACTATAATGGTATTGATTATAAAACAATATATGAGACACATCTCGAACTTCAAGCTCGAATTGTTTTTGAGAAAGAAATATTTGTTTTAGCCGACGACTATGATAAACGGAAGTATATTGTCTTACATGGGAAACTTAAAGAATAAAGAAAATATGAGGTGCTGAGTAAAGAAACAAAAGAAAAAGGCGGAAAGCACCGGTAATGCTTTCCCGCCAAAAGCAAATAAAATAAAAGGCCTCTCACCTTTGGTATAGTTATATACCTTTTTATTTGCATTTACATTTATAAATTACAAGTTGGTGAATTTAGCGGTATAAAAAAGATGCTTTTAACAAAGTATTTGATGCTTGTTAATGCTTTATCAAGCATCAAGTTAAGACATTGCCGTTTATTTAGTACTGATGAAATTGTTAAAGAAAGGGCAAACAAACGAAGCGTTGAGCATTTTACTGCTGTCGAGGACTATTCCTCGACAGAAAAGAAAATTAAAAATAGGCAACTCAAATATAAATGATTTACGAAAGACAAAAATTCTATTTAACAAGAACACGGAACGACGTATTTTTCCGAGTTACGAGTATTTATTAAACTATTTAACGAGGACTAAATGAAGTTTAGCAATTCAAAACGAGCAATTAACTATTTAGCATTACTTTTAGTGCTTTTCCTTA
>Ga0074197_1000131_pt1 | contig 118606 bp, 104 predicted proteins | sample EPASupsiteSAE305_FD_64526 | JGI IMG/M metagenome (GOLD analysis project Ga0074197, IMG submission 64526) | Bioremediated contaminated groundwater microbial communities from EPA Superfund site, New Mexico - SAE3-05 reassembly with SPADES | ecosystem: Environmental > Aquatic > Deep subsurface >... | reverse complement strand
GTCTTCGCTGTAGATCGCCTTCTCGGCACCGGCGGTCTTGGTCGCCTTCCAGCCCTTCGGCTTGACCAGGAGGTAGCCCTGCATTTCCAGGTGCAGCGCGGAGCAGAACTCGGTGCAGTAGTAAGGATAGACGCCTTCCTTGTCGGCCTTCAGTTTCACCGTGACGGTCTTGCCCGGCTCGACGGAAGCATGGACGTTGTAGGTGGAGACGGTGAAGCCGTGGGTCTCGTCCTGGGCACGTTCGAGGTTGGTCAGGTGGATGGTGATTTCGTCGCCCACCTCGGCCTCGATGGTTTCCGGGGTGATGTGGGAGCGGATCAGGGTGCCGAAGACCTCGATCTTGTTGCCCTTTCTCACCGTCTTCTCTTCACCGGCCCGCACGGCACCGGCACTGGGCGCATCGGTGCGGCTGTTGGTGCCCACCTTGTAGCGCACGCCGGGCTTCAGCTTGGCGGCATCTATGGCGACGACGTAGTGGGGCTCGCCCAGGGGGATGGGCATGTCGTACAGGAGCTGCATCTTGTCGTTGCTGATGTCGATCAGCTGGTGATTCTGCGGATGCAGGGGGCCCACCGGGGTGAAGCGGTCGATGGAGAGCTTGTTCATGGCCACCAGATAGCGGCCCTTGGGGTCCATGGAATCGCCTTCCATGGTCATCAGGTGACCCACGTTGTAATGCACCGCGATCTTGTCCAGCACCCGGCCCTCGCAGTAGTCCCACTTGGCGATCTGGCTGTCCACATAGAGGGAGGTATAGGCGACGCAGGACTTGGAGTCGTACTGGGTATGCAACGGGCCCAGGCCCACCTGCACGGTCTTGTGCAGGGTCTCTTTCATGCCCAGCACCGGGATGCCGTAGGCGTCCTTGGCCTCGAAGTTGCCGGCCTTGATGGCGGCCTGGATCTTCTCCCAGGAATAGACGATGACGTGGGTGTCCAGCTTGCCGGAAACGGTGATGAATTTGCCATCCGGCGAGACCATGACGCCGTGGGGCGACTTGGGTTCGGGAATGAGGAAGAGGATGCCTTCCTTCACCGCCGTCTCGATGGAGAGCACGTTGTGGCCGTTGATCTTCTTGGCCATGCCCTTGGCCACCAGTTCGGAGGCCTTCTTCCAGTTCACCACGTGCATGTAGTCGGTGTCCTTGGCGGAACAGCCGGCTTCATAGGGCGGACGGCCCTTCTCGATGCCGCCCACATAGCGCTCGGAACAGAAGGAGTTGGTGAAGGACCAGCCGTCGGACGGCCCCTTGCCGGCGTCGGAGAGATCCTGGCTGTAGGGCGGCAGTTCGACGGAGAAGGAGTCCTTGGTCTGGATGCGGCCTTCCTTGCGGTCGAACTTCCAGTAGGTGACTCCGCCCCGGTACTTCTCGTTGAACTCTTCCAGGGGCACGAACTTCTTGTTGTCCAGGGGGGCTGCGTACTGGGCCGCCTCGATGATGTACTCGGTATTGGGGGTGACGAAGGCGCCGCCGTGCTCGGAGCGGAAAATGGGGTTGGCGACGATCTGCTTGGTCTCGAAGTCCCGCAGGTCGATCACCGCCAGGCGCGGATTGGCCTTGTCGTTGATGAAGAGGAACTGGCCGTCGTACTTGCCCTGGGTCTCGGACATGGCCGGGTGGTGGGTGTCGCCCCAGGTGATGTCGCGGCCGTCGATCCTGCCCTGGGCCAGCACCGCCTTGGATTCCTCGTCGTAGCCGTAGCCCTGCCAGGGCTCGGGGGTGAACACGCCGATGTACTTGAGGATGCGCATGGAGGGAATGCCATACACGATCACCTGGCCGGACTGGCCGCCGGAGGAGAAGGCGACGAACTCGTCGCGCTTGCCCGTCGGCACATAGGTCTTGGCCGCCGCCAGCAGGTCCTGCTGGGACAGGTTGCGGCGCTTCATCACGTCCTGCAAGGACTCGGCCCCGGCGGCAGAGCCGGCCCACAGGGCGCCGATGCCCAGGGCTGCGGCGAGAAAGGCCGCAATGGGTTTTTGAGGTTTCATTGAACGCTCCCCTTTTGAAATATGGACCCGCCTCCCTGACGGAGGCGGACGCCACGGCAGCAAACGGGCTGCCATGACTGCCGCGTCAGTAAACCACCGGGACTCTCCGGGGAACGGGGGCAGAACACCGGATTTCCGATAGTTACAGATCGGCACCGATATCAAAACCGTAGCCGGCCGCGGGCCACCTCAGGCCGAGCGGCACAGGGCATGGCGAAGCTCGCCGCCTTCCGGCACGACGCTGCAGGGACAGGGCGAGAAGTTTTCCATGCGGTCGATGCGGGGCAGGTGATTGACCCGCTGCACCACGCCCTGCTGGGCCAGCTTGCGCACGGCCCGGGAAAGATAGGCCGGGCTGCAGCCGATGCGTCGCGCCAGGATGGCCATGGGCAGGGGGCCCGCCGGCTCCGGCGGTGCCGGCGACAAATGGGCGCAGGTCTCGCCGCAACGCAGGTAGCAGACCAGCCGCTCGGCCACGGAGAAGGCCACGGTCTTTTCCCGCTCCTGTTCCAGGCGGGCGATGTCGGCGGCGATGCGGGCCGCCAGCCGGTGCCGGAACTCGGGCACGGTGGTCAGCCACAGGTCCAGCAGTTCCACATCCACGTGGACCACGGAGGAATAGGTGATGGCCCGCACCTGGTAGCCCGGCACCGTGGCCCCGGCATGGAGGCATTCCAGGCCGAACAGGTCGGACTCGGCGAGGATGCGCATGCAGCGCTCGTTGCCGTCCGCCGTGGTGATCAACAGCTCCATGCGGCCATGCTGGATGTAGAACAGTCCCGGCCGGTCGTAGCCTTCCAGCACCAGGCGGCCGGGACCGTAGCGCCGCAGGCAGACATGATGGTCGGCCAGTCCCTGCTCCGTATTGGCAATCAGACCTGGCAGCAGGTTGCGCATCGGCTCGCCTCCAATTCGCGACTAGGAGCCGCGGGCCAGTTTGCGCTGCAGGGTGCGACGATGCATTTTCAGGGACTTGGCCGCCGCGCTCTTGTTGCCCTTGTATTCCGCCAGGACCCGCTCCAGGAATTCCCGCTCCAGCTCCCTCAGGCTCTTGCCCGGGGCCCCCGGAGCAGCGGCCGGCAATGGGGCCCAGCTGAGGGACAGGGCGTCCGGGACTTGCCCCGGGGCAACGGACTGCAGGGGAATCAGGCCCGGCAGGCGGGCTGCCATTTCCGCCATGTCCGCCATATCCCACTCCACACCGCTGGGCTGAACCAACAGGGCAACGACTTTCATCACCGGCTCCAAGAACTGTATGGGAGCCTAGTAGACCATTCCCCTGCCGGCAATAACAGCGTCAGAACTTCGCCAATTCGCTAGGAACAGTTGCCCCGGACGACAAAAAGCCCCGGTGCCTGGGACAGGCGGACCGGGGCTGGCGGGAGTACGCGATTACAGGGAGAAGAAGCGGGCCACCGGCCGGCCGAAAAAGGCGGTGAGCAACAGCAGCAGGGGTGTCAGCAGGATGAAGGCCCGCAACAGCCAGGCGATGAAGGGGTGGGCCCGGTGGGATTCGATGAAGTGGCGGGCCACCAGGGTGCCCTTGCCCCACAGGATGGCGGCCACCAGCAGGGGCAGCCAGGCCGCCCCGTGGAACCATTCCCCCAGGAACAGGCTGAGGAAGGTCAGGACCACCAGGGCCAGCCAGGGCAGAACCGGCGCGCCGGGCGGCAGCAGGGAAGACGGGGAGGACGAATGCATGGCGTCGGTCTCCTTCAGGCCAGGACGTAGAACAGGGGATAGAGGATCAGCCAGATGATGTCCGTGGCGTGCCAGTAGCTGGCCAGGGCCTCCAGGCCGCTGTGGTCCTCCCGGGAATAGCCGCCCAGGACCAGCCGCACCAGCACCCAGAGCATGCCCAGGATGCCCCAGGAGGCGTGCACCAGATGGTTGAAGGTCAGGTAGTAATAGACCGTGTAGAAAATGCCGGCGCTGCCGTCGATGCCCTGGGCCAGATTGCCGGTGATCTCGTAGACCTTCACCACCGGATAGCCGAGGGCCACTACCAGGGCCGCCACCAGCCACAGCACCGCCTGCCGCCGGGGCCGGCCGGCGCGCAGGGCCGCCACGGCGCAGGCGACGAAGAAGCTGCTGGTAACCATGAGCACGGTGATGGTGGTGCCCGCCGTCTTGTTGAGCAGCTCCGAACCGTTGGCAAAGGCCTCGGGGTAATGGGCCCGGGCGATGAAATAGACGGCGAACATCAGGGCGAATTCGACGAATTCGCAGGTGATGCCGACCCAGATGCCCTTGTTGCCGGGAATCCAGCCCCTGCCCTGGGCAAGGCTATGCCCCGGCCCGGACTGCCCCAGGCCGCCGATGTCGATTTCCGGCTTGATGACCGCCTCCATCCTGCTTCTCCTCATGACCCCACGGTCCGGACTGTCCGGACATGGGCCCCATTGTTCCCCGTCCCGCCGCCCGGCGGCGGGTACAGCCGGTGAGCTTTTCCATGGGAACAGCCGGGACTCCCAGTCTGGCACTTCGGATCGGGGCAATAATTTGATGGGAATCAAGGCCATGTGCAGGTCTGGGAGTCCCCTGGATGAAGGTCGGCCGGCAATCTGTTCCTATCGAAAACACGACTTACTGAATCTGTATCCAAATCCTGGCCGGTGTTCTACTCGCGGCAACGGAAATCCCCCTATTCCCATTGCCAGCGAAAGACCGAGCATGAGCCACAAGACCGTCAACAAGGTACAGAGCGCCCGCATCGCCCTGTACCGCAACAAGCGCCAGATCCACCCCCGGGCCGTCAGCGGCCGCTTCAACAGTCTGCGCTGGCTCATGGTGTGGGCCACCCAGATCGTCTTCTACGGCGCCTGCTGGCTGGAGTGGGATGGCCGCCAGGCCCTGCTGTTCGACATCGTGCACGAGAAGCTGTATCTCTTCGGCCTGGTGCTGTGGCCCCAGGACGCCCTGCTGCTGGCCCTGGTGCTGATCCTCTCGGCCACCGGCCTGTTCCTCGTCACCGCCGTGGCCGGCCGCCTCTTCTGCGGCTTCGCCTGTCCCCAGACGGTGTACACCAGCATCTTCATGTGGGTGGAGGCCAAGGTGGAAGGGGACCACCTGGCCCGCCTGAAGCTGGCCGAGCGGCCCCTGGACGCTGACAAGCTGCTGCGCAAGGGCGCCAAGCACGGCCTGTGGCTGGCCATCGCCCTGTGGACCGGCATCACCTTCGTCGGCTACTTCACCCCCATCCGGCAGCTGCTACCCCACCTGGCCGCCTTCACCCTGGGCCCCTGGGAAGCCTTCTGGCTGATCTTCTACACCCTGTTCACCTATGTGCAGGCCGGCTTCACCCGGGAGATGGTGTGCCAGCACATGTGCCCCTATTCCCGCTTCCAGGGCGTCATGTTCGATCCGGAAACCCGCAACGTGGCCTATGACGCGGCCCGGGGCGAGCCCCGCGGCGCCAGGCGGCAGAGCGGCCAGGGCGACTGCATCGACTGCGGCATCTGCGTCCAGGTCTGTCCCACCGGCATCGACATCCGGGACGGCCTTCAATACCAGTGCATCAACTGCGGCCTGTGCGTCGACGCCTGCGACACGGTCATGGACAAGGTGGGCAGCCCCCGGGGCCTGATCCGCTTCGCCTCGGAAACCGAACTGGCCAGCGGCCGGCAGAGTTCCCGCCACTGGAAGCGGCCCCGCCTGGCGGTCTACGCCACGGTGCTGGGCTGCTTCACCCTGCTCGGCGCCTGGACCCTGTCCGAGCGCTCCCTGCTGCTGGTGGACGTGCTGCGGGACCGGGGCTCTCTGGTGCGGGAAACGGCGGAGGGCGACTTCGAGAACGCCTACACCCTGAAGCTGATGAACCTGGCGGAGCAGGAGCGGGAATTCGAAGTGCGGGCGGAAGGCCTGCCGGGCATCCGGATCCAGGGAGCACAGCGCTTCGCCGCCCCCGCTGGCGCCACGGCCCCGGTCCATGTCACCGTGGCAGTCCCGGGGCCTGCGGAGCGGCAAGGCATCCAGCCCATCCGCTTCCATATCGTCGCCGTGGACGATCCGCGTACCCGGCGGGAGGAACGCAGCACCTTCGTCCTGCCCTGAGGGCTCAGGAGAACAGCCACAAGGCCAGGAAGCCGCTGCCGATGGTGAGCAGGGTATTGCGCTGCCAGGCCGCCACCGCGATGGCCACCAGGCCGGCCCAGAAGCGGGGCCCCAGGCGCAATTCCCCGGCCGCCAGGAACAGTTCCGGTGCCACCAGGGCGGTAAGGGCGGCGATGGGCACGAACGGCAGGGCGGCAACGAACCAGGCGGGCGCCCGGTAACGCCCCTCGGCGGCAATGAAGGAGAGGCGGATGAGGAAGGTCAGCAGCCCCGCAGCCCCGAACAACAGCCACAGTTCGCCGTTCATGGCCGCGGCTCCCCTATGCCCCGCCGGGGCAGGAGCAGGACGCCGGCCACCAGACCGGCCAGGGCGGCGCAGAACAGGCCCAGCTTGTAGGGCAGCGCCGCGGCAACCACGGCCACGGCCGCCGCCACCAGGGCCGCCGCCAGCCGGCTGCGGCTGTCGATGAGGGGCACCACGATGGCAATGAAGGTCAGGGGCAGGGCGAAGTCCAGGGGCAGGTCCGCCGGCAGCCCCCGTCCCAGCAGCACCCCGGCCAAGGTGGCCAGCTGCCAGCTGCTCCAAAGGGCCAGGCCGCTGCCCAGCAGCAGCCAGTGGCGCACCGCCTTGTGGGCCGGATCGAGCAGGTAGGGAATGGCGGCGGCGTAGGCCTCGTCGGTCAGCAGATAGGCCAGGGCCAGCTTCCAGCGCCAGGGCAGATGTCCCAGCAGGGGCGCCACCGAGGCGCTGTACAGGGCATGGCGCAGGTTGAGCACCGCGGCGGCGCCGACCATGAGCAGAAGGGGAGCACCCACGCCGATCAGCTGGGCCAGGAGGAACTGGGCCGAACCGGCGAAGACCACGGAAGACATGAGCACCGCCGCCAGGGGCGGGATGCCCGACTGCAGCGCCACCACGCCATAAATGACGCCAAAGGGCGCCACCCCCACCAGCAGGGGCAGCAGGGCCCGTAATCCCAGGAGAAAAGCCCCCCGGGGCGTCAGCCCGACCCCAGTCGGGCCGGAAGTCTCAGCGGGGGCGTTCAACAGCCGGTGGCGGTGCGGGGTGTACCAGGGCGGGATGCAGGCCGGCAGGATTGGCAGCCCGGGCCCGGGTCAGTTCGATGTAGCGGCGCTTGTCCTGGTCGTACTTGCTGCGGATCTGCTGCAACTCCTGATTCTTGCGCTCCAGCAGCTCCTTTTGCAGACGCAGGTCGTATTCCGCATCCCGGATGTTCTTGCCCAGTTCGGAGGGCGCCGGGCGGTGTTTGTAGAACTCCATTTCGTCCTGCAGCCGCTTCAGGTGTTTCTGGGCATCGGCCACCTTGTTTTCGGACTGCTTGATCTGGCCCTGCATTTCCTGCTCATTGCGGCTCCGGATCAGGTCGATGTCCTTCTCGCTGCTATAGGTGTTGAGCAGGGCCGTATCCTTGCGCGCCTGTTCCTTCTGGGCGGCCTCTTCCTCCTTGCGCCGCTGCTCGTCCCTGACCTTCTGCGCCTGCTGTTCCGGCGTCAGGGGAGGCCCCACTTCCCGGGCCACGCCCAGGGAATTGAGTTCCTTGTAGGCGCGCTTCTGGCACTGGGGCGGCAGGGTGTCGCCGCAGGTCTTCTGGCCGTCCACCTCGCAGCAATAAAGCTTGACCAGGCGATTCGGGTCTTCGCCGGACCTGGGGGGGGCCGCCCAAGCCGGCAGCGCCACGCCCCCGGCCAGGACCAGGGAAAGCAGCTTAGACGCGGGATACCCCATATTGGCTCCTGTAGGCGGCGACCGCCGCCTGATGCGCGGCCAGCTCACCATGGCTGGCCAGGAAGGTCATCAGATCTTCCAGCGTGGCCACGGCCACCACCGGAATGCCGTAGTCCCGCTCCACTTCCTGCACCGCGGAAAGTTCGCCGGTGCCCCGCTCCATGCGGTCCAGGGCGATGACGACGCCGGCCGGGGTGGCCCCGGCGGCACGGATCAGTTCCACCGATTCGCGCACGGAAGTGCCGGCGGAAATCACGTCGTCCACGATCAGCACCCGACCCTGCAGGGGGGCGCCGACGATGGTGCCGCCTTCGCCGTGGTCCTTGGCTTCCTTGCGGTTGAAGGAATAGGGCAGATTGCGGCCCTGGCCGGCGAGGGCCACGGCCACCGCGGCCACCAGGGGAATGCCCTTGTAGGCCGGGCCGAAGAGCAGGTCGAACTCAAGGCCGGAGGCGGCGATGGCTTTCGCGTAGAATTGGGACAGCCGCAGGAGAGAGTCCCCGTCGTTGAACAGGCCGGAGTTGAAGAAATAGGGCGAAAGCCGCCCGGCCTTGGTCTTGAACTCGCCGAAACGCAGCACCTGGCGGGCCACGGCGAACTCGATGAACTCCTGACGAAAATCCATAACGATCCTGTTTCCTAATTATTCCGATCGCCGCCTGGCGCGGCGCAACAAGGCAATGTTACGCATCATCTCCCTCAATCTCAACGGCATCCGCTCCGCCTTCAACAAGGGCCTGGCCGAATGGCTGGCCGCCCAGGACGCCGACATCGTCTGCCTGCAGGAACTGAAGGCCCAGGCCCCGGACCTGACCCCGGAAATGTCCAATCCGCCCGGCTTCAGCGGCTACTTCCACTATGCCGAGAAAAAGGGTTACAGCGGCGTCGGCCTGTGGTGCCGGCAGCAGCCGGACCGGGTCAGCGAAGGCATCGGCCATGCCGGCTTCGACGCCGAAGGCCGCTACATCCGCGCCGATTTCGGCAATCTCTCGGTCATTTCCGTGTATGTGCCCTCCGGCTCCAGCTCGCCGGAACGGCAGGAAGCGAAGTTCCAGTTCATGGACGAATTCGCGCCCGTGCTCGCCGCGCTCCAGGCCGAAGGCCGGGAAGTGGTGCTGTGCGGCGACTGGAACATCGCCCATCAGGAAATCGACCTGAAGAACTGGAAGGGCAACCTGAAGAATTCCGGCTTCCTGCCCGAAGAGCGGGCCTGGATCGGCGACCTGTTCGAGCACAAGGGCTGGGTCGACGTGTACCGCCGCCTGCATCCGGAAGCCACCGGCGAGGCCTACACTTGGTGGTCCAACCGGGGCCAGGCCCGGGCCAAGAACGTGGGCTGGCGCATCGATTACCACATCGCCACCCCCGGCATCGCCGCCACCGCCCGGGAGGCCTTTGTCTACAAGGAGCAGCGCTTCTCCGACCACGCTCCCCTGATCGTGGACTACGACTTCGCCCCCACCTAGGCCCCTGTCATTTGCCGCCTGCATGGGCGCGTTGATTTTGGGGCGGACTCCCGTTACTCTGGTCAACTCGCACTGACGGCCCTGCTGTGAGCCCCGCTGCAAGATTTCCGCAACATACTCCGAGAAGAGGAATCGCCATGAATGCCAATACCGATCTGTCCGCCGTCTCCAAGGAAAAGCTGGTCACCGACCTGAAGGTGGTGGTTGCCGACGCCGAAGAACTGCTGCGCGCCACCGCCAGCTCCGCCGGCGAAAAGGTTTCCGAACTGCGCGAGAAAATCCAGGACCGCCTGCGGGACGCCAAGATCCGCCTGGCCGACGCCGAAGCCGCCCTGGTGGACAAGACCAAGGCCGCCGCCCGCGCCACCGACGACTTCGTCCATGAAAACCCCTGGAAGGCCGTCGGCATCGCCGCCGGCGTGGGCCTGCTGCTCGGCGTCATCATCGGCCGCCGCTAAGCTGCAGCCGTAACGCCTCCCGGAAGGACGGCGCGTGCTCCGGCACGCGTGGCGCGCCTTCCGGGTTTGTTTTTCCGTTCCATCCCGTTCCACTTCCACTCCGGTAAACCCATGGCCGATCAAAGCGCGGGCTTCTTTGCTTCCCTGAAACGTCTGCTCGCCACCCTGGTGGCGACGGGCAAGACGCGCCTGGAACTGCTCGGTGCCGAACTGGAAGAGGAAAAGATCCGTCTCACCCAGCTGCTGGTGTTCAGCGTCGCCGCCCTGGTCTTCCTGTGCATCGGCATGGTGCTGCTGGTGGCCCTGGTGGCTGCCGCCTTCTGGGAAAGCCGCATCGTCATCTTTGCCGTTTTCTCCCTGATTTTCATCGGTGGCGGCCTGGCCCTCACCGCCACGGCCCTGCGCCTCTCCCGCCGCCGCTCCGGCCTCTTCGCCAGCAGCATCAGCGAGCTGCAGGCCGATCTGGAAGCCCTGCGCGCCGCCCAGGCCGAGGCCGACGGGGAACAGCCCCGGCCATGAACGAGCGCCTGCTCGAGCTGGCCCACAAGCGGGGCCGCCTCTCCGCCAAGATTCAGGCCCAGCGCGAAGCCCTGGCCCGGGACAGCTGGCCCCTGGCCACCACCCTGGGAGCCGCCGACACGGGGGCCCAGGGACTGCGCTGGCTCAGGGAACATCCGGGAACCGTGGGCGCCGGCCTGGCCTTCAGCTTCATCCTGCGGCCGAAGCGGGTCTTCCGCTGGCTGCGGCGCGGCTATTTCGGCTGGAAGACCTACGTTGCCCTACGGCAGCGCCTGAACGACCTCAGCCAACGCAGCCGGGGCTGAGCCATGGCCCCGCCCGAGAACACGGCGGCCACCGCCGCCGCCGACCCTGTCCCTGAAGAAACGCTGCTGCGGCAGATTCTCGCCGCCCAGAAGCGGCAGTCGCGCCAGGTCATCACGGAAGTGCTGCAGATGCGGGGACTGATGCCCCTGTTGATGAAGACCCGCAATGGCGGCCACTGGACCACCGAGGAAAAGGCCGAACTGCTGCGCCACCTGCGGCGCCTCTCCCGCCTCTCGCCCTACCTGCTGTTCCTGCTGCTGCCGGGCTCGGCCCTGATCCTGCCCTTCTACGCCTGGTGGCTGGACCGCCGCCGGCTGCGCCGCAACGCCCTCAGATAATCCCCACGCCGGAAATTTCCCGGGCCAGGGTCGCCGCCGCATTGTCGGTCATGGCGCCGACGTAATCCAGCACTTCCATGTAGGCGGCGTAAAGCCCGGCCTCGCGCCGCACCGGCACCTCCAGCAGGGAAAGGGCCGTCTTCTGCCGGTTGTCCACCTCGCCGCTGCCCGTCACCTGGGCATGCACCGCCGGCACCAGCACATCCAGGATGGAAGCCAGGCAGGGATAGGCCGCCAGTTCGGTCATGACCTTGCTCTTGTGGCGGTAGACCCGGCGCCGGGCCAGGTCCTTGGCCTCGGAGAGGACCCGGTCCACATCCTCCGGACAGGCCGCCAGCAGGTCCTTGGCGCCGGTGCTTTCGCTGAAGGTGCCGTCGGTGAGGGAGCGCAGGTTCTTGATGAAGGCTTCGCTGATGGCATTGACGCAACGCCCCACGGCGACGCCGCGCAGCATGGCGCAGCGCTGGCGGGCGCCGGGGCTCTCCCACACCCGGCCGCTCTCGGCGGCGGCCAGGGGATTGATCAGGCGCTCGAACTCCTCCACCTCCAGGATGCCCATTTCCACCGCATCCTCCAGGTCCAGGATGGCGTAGCAGACGTCGTCCGCCGCCTCCATCAGGTAGGACAGGGGATGGCGCCCCCAGCGGTCGCCGCTCCGGGGCAGCCCCAGGGCCTCGGCCACGGCCTCGAAATAGGCCAGTTCGGACTGGTAGAAATTGAACTTGCCCGGCTTGGGGCTGGCGGCCACGGTCCACGGATACTTGATCATGGCCCCCAGGGCGGCGGCGGTGAGGCGCATGCCGCCTTCGTTGGCGTACATCTCCAGGCGGGAGACCATGCGAAAGCCGTGGGCGTTGCCCTCGAAGGTCTGCACATCGAGGCGCTCGGCCTCGGACAGGCCGGTCAGGAAGGAAGCGTTGCGGGCATCGCGGAACCAGGCCCGCAGGGCATCCTCGCCGGTGTGGCCGAAGGGGGGATTGCCGATGTCGTGGGCCAGGCAGGCCACCTGCACCACCATGCCCAGGTCGAAGGGGGTGATGCCCTCCGGCAGATAGCCCTGCTCGGCCATCATGGCCCCCACCCGGTTGCCCAGGCTGCGGCCGACGCAGGCCACTTCGACGCTGTGGGTGAGGCGGTTGTGGGTGTGGTCGTGGGTGGCCAGGGGATGGACCTGGGTCTTGCGCCCCAGGCGCCGGAAGGCGGTGGAGAAGACCACCCGGTCGTGGTCGATGTGATATTCGGTGCGCAGCCCCGCCGCCCCTTCCGCCGCCGTGGATGCCCGGGCCTCGATGATCTCGCCGGCCTTGACCTTGAAGCGGCGGGTGGAAAGACGTTGCTGCCAGAGGCTGGCCAGTTGACGGTCATTCATGGAATGGGTGAGCCGGGGATGGGGAGCAGGGATTCCGATTATACGGTGGCGCCTTGGCGTTTCGGGGCCCGGCAGGCACAATGGCTGCCCATAAGACCGGCCTCGCCCCCGTTTCCGGCTGAATTCTCATCTAAGCTTAAAGAACAAAAAAGCTACGTCACCTCCGGAGGTGCGTCATGATGAAACCCGCTACCCTCACCGCCGCCCAGCCCCTGGAATTGCGCAGCGGTGCCGATGCCGCCGCCTTCCTCGGCCGCCTGCCCATGGCCGATCCGGTGCGCACCCATGAAGCCCTGACCCGCTTCTTCACCACCCTGGCCCGGCATCCCCTGCCGCCTCTGGAGCAGGCTCCCGTCCTGGCCCAGGCGGAAAAGGCCCTGGCCTTCGTTCAGGACGAAGCCACCCGCCGCTACCTGTCCCGCCCCCTGCCCTACGCGGGCCAGGAACTGGCCCTGTTCCAGCGCACCGTGCAGCTGTGGCAGGACGCCGCCGACGCCTGGCTGGCCGCCGAGCCCCCGGCCGGCAGCGACGCCGACACGGCGGCGGTCCTGGAACGGGCCCTCTTCTGCCGCGGCATGGCCCTGGCCGAACACCTGGAGGCCCGCTTCCAGATTCCCGACGGCCTGTGGCAGTCCTTCCACGCCATCTACGCCGAGAGCGAACGGCGCCAGGTGGCCGACCTGGTGTTCCAGGACCCCAAGGGGCGCAGCCTCAGTTGCGCCCGCAGCTACGCGGCGGTGCTGCTGTTCGACCTCTCCAAGCCCTATTCCCTGCGTTCCCGCGACATTCCGGTGGTGTGGCGCTGGTCCCGGGCCCTGGCCCAGCTGGTGCAGATCGCCAGCATTGACGCCGGCGAGCCGGCCCCCTTCGTCATCGACCTGGAAAGCGACCGGCCGGTGGCCAAGCCCCTGCCCTCCGCCATCCTCGGCCCCCAGGTGCGCCGACTCGTCACCGCCGACCTGGCCAGCCACATGCGCAAGCTGCGGCGGCGCCTGGCCGAGGCGGTGTCGCCGGCGGACCTGCAGCTGGGCGACGAGGTCAGCCCCGGCGACGCCCAGCGCCTGCTGGCCCACCTCAAATACCCCTGGTCCCAGGAAGCCATCGCCCGGGCCTTCGACCTGCGCCAGCCCATCGGCACGGCGGAGGTGGTGCTCGGCTACGAGGCCATCCACTACCGCCTCACCGGCCGCGAGATGCACCGACCCAAGGCGGCGGCCGCCGCCTACCAGTATTCCCGCCAGGACGCGGAGCGGCTGGCCGTGTTCGGCACCGCCCGGGACGACGCCAGCAGCGTCAGGGAAGAAGCCAGCCAGCGCTACAGCGGCGAAACCTGGACCCTGCTGGAGCAGAGCGCCCACGCCTTCCGCCTGTACCGCCCCGAAGGCGGCGCCCGGGTCGCAGTGGGCCAGCTGGCGGCCATTGCCGGGGAGGACGGGCAGCTGGTGCTGACCCGCCTCAGCAGCCTGATGCAGACCGGCAGCGGCGGCGTCGTGGCCAAGGCCAAGCGCCTGCCGGGCCTGGCCCTGGGGGTGGCGGTGACGGCCCTGGGCGCCAACCTGCCGCTCCAGGCCAGCGTCGGCGGCTTCATCATCCAGCCCGTCGGTGCCGATCCGGGCGCCCTGCCCGACCTGGTGCTGCCCCGGGGCTGGTACCTGAAGAACCGCCCGGTGGAACTGGAGCAGGGCCAGTCCCGCCGCTACCGTCTGGACAAGGTGGTCTTCAGCGGCCACGACTTCGACCTGGTGAGCTGCGGCAGCAACGAGGCGGCGTGACTTAGTTCCTTGGGCGGCGCCCCGCCGGGGCCCAAGAATCAAGCCATTCCCGGGCCGTTGCCGGACCCGGAACCATCGCCAGGAAGAGCGCCGCCATGCCAGCCCCCACCAGTGCACCACGCACCGCCCCCGCATGTCCCCGCCGGTCCACGCTGCGACCTCCGGGTCCCGTCCCCTCCTGCCACAACGCCGCCGGCAGCGCCCGCTCCCCGGGTCTCACGAGCCACCCGGCCGGCACCGTCGGCCGGTCCGGACGGGAGGGCTAGGCCATGGGCAACCCAAACGCTGCCGGCGTCGCCCTGGCCTTCCCCGATCTGCCAAGCGGGGCGGCCTTCCTGGCGCGGCTGCCCCTGGCAGACCCGTCCCTCCTGCATGACGGCCTGGTCCGCTTCCAGCACAGCCTGCTGACTGCCCCGCCGGCGCCCCTGGCCGCCCTGCAGCTCCTGGAGCAGGCCCGCACGCCCCTCGCCTTCGCCCAGGAGGAGCTGGCCAAACGCTACCTCAACCGCCCCCTGCCCCTGGCGGACCAGGAAGAAACGACCTTCGCCGCGGTCACGGCCGCCTGGCGGCGCATGGCCCAGGCCTACGCCCGGGTCGCCCAGGGGCTGGAGCCAGGCCAGGACACGCCGGAGCGGCTGGCCCTGATCCTGCACCGCTGCCTGCACTACACCGCCCTGCCCATGGTCGAGCACTACCGGGCCCGGCGCGAGCTGGAAGCGGGCCTGTGGCTCGAGCTCCACGGCTATTTCGGCAGCGCCGAGGAATGGGGCGTGGCCACCCTGCCGGTGGCCGATCCCGAGATGCCGGAACACGGCCAGGGCCATTGCGCGGCCATCTACAACGCCGCCCTGCTGCTGGAACTGGCCGGCCCCTACAGCCTTTCCCTGCGCCAGCTGGAACTGGCCTGGCGCTGGGCCCGGCTGTGGGCGCCCCTGGTGGGGATCGACGCCCTGGCAGCGGGCGATGGCGCGCCCCGCTTCGTCGTTGATCTGCTTCGGGACGGCGGCCTCCAACCCCATGACGCGACGGCGGACGCACCGACCCTGCGCCGCCTCGACACTTCGCGCCTGACCCTGCGCCTGCGCCAGGCCCACCAGGGCCTCAAGGCCCGGCTCTCACCGGTGGACGCCGGCCTGGGCGAAGGCTGCAGCGCCAGCCAGTGCGTCCACCTGCTCGCCCTGCTTTTTCGCCCCTGGTCCCAGACTCCCGCCCTGCGCCGCTTCCGGCGCCATCCGGGCAAGGGCCGGCTGCGTCTTTGCGTCGGCTGGGAAGCCCTGCACTACTTTGTCGCCGGCCGGGAGTTCGTGCAGCCCGACAATGTGCGGGTCTATTCCCGCCAGGAGTTCGACAGCCTCTTCATCTTCCGCCACCAGGTGGACCCGAGCCAGCCCCTGGCGGTCGCCTCGGCCCGCCTGGCTTTCGCTGCCGATACCTGGAGCGTGGCCAACGAGTCGGCCGCCGGCTACCGCCTGCGCCGGGACGGCGCCGGCCAGCGGCTACAGCAGGGGCAGTTGGTGGGGGTGGCCGGTGAGGAGGCGGAGCAGTTCATGCTCGGCCAGGCCAATTGGGTCATGCAGGAGCGGGACGGCGCCGAGGCCGGCGGGCTGGTGGCCGGCATCAGCCTGCTGGCGGGCCGGCCCCAGGCAGTGGCGGTGCGCCACCATGGCGCCGACCATTCGCCCTCGGAGCCCTATGTGCGGGCCTTTCTGCTGCCGCCGGTGCCAAGCCTGGAACAAGGGGCTTCCCTGATCCTGCCCCTGGGCTGGTACGGAGCCCGGCGCCAGGTGGAAATCCACAGCGACGGCACCTGGCTGGTGCAGCTGGAAGAGTTGCTGCAAGGCGGCGCCGATTTCGAGCGGGTCAGCTTCAGCGTCTGCGGCTAGGGCGATTGCCGGCGCCTCAGTCGGGAATGCGCAGGGCCGGGAAGCAGGCGGAGAAGCGGCTGCCCTTGCCGGCCTCGCTCTCCACTTCGAGACGGCCCTGGTGCCGTGTCAGAACGTGCTTGACGATGGCCAGGCCAAGGCCGGTGCCGCCGGTCTCCCGGGAGCGGCTGCGGTCCACCCGGTAGAAGCGCTCGGTGAGCCGGGGAATGTGCTGGGGCGCGATGCCGATGCCGCTGTCGGCCACGGTGAAGGCGGCACCGTCGGCGGTGCGCTGCCAGATCAGTTCCACCCGGCCGCCATCCGGCGTGTAGCGCACGGCGTTGGACGCCAGGTTGCCGAAGGCGCTGCGCAGTTCGTTGGCGCAGCCCAGCAGCACCGGAGGGCCGTCGCACACCAGGCTGATCTGGTGCCGCCCGGCGGAGAGGGCCTGGGCTTCCTGCTGGATGGAGGCCAGCAGGGCCGGCACTTCCACCCGTTCGTCCAGGGGGGTCAGGCTGCCGGTCTCCAGGGCGGAGAGGGTCAGCAGGTCGTCGATCAGGTGCTGCATGCGTCCCGACTGCTCCTGCACCAGGCGCAGGTAGTGCAGGGCGTCTTCCCGGGGATAGGCGTCGAAATCATCCACCAGCATCTCGACGAAGCCGCTGACCACGGTCAGGGGCGTCTTCAGTTCGTGGGAGACGTTGGCGACGAAATCCCGGCGCATGTTTTCCAGGCGCTCCAGCTGGCTGATGTCCCGGCTGATGAGCAGGTTCTGGTCGTCGCCATAGGGGATCACCTGGATCTGCAGGGTCTGGCCCTTGTGCAGGTCGTTCTGCAGCAGCAGGGGTTCGTCGAACTGGCCGGCGCTGAGGTAGCTCACCATCTCCGGCTGGCGGATCAGGTTGGTGACCGGCTGGCCCCGGTCGGTGGCCGGGTTGAGATTGAAGTGGGCGGCGGCCTGGGCATTGAGGCCGTCGATCTGGCGGTGCCGGTTGAAGACCACCACCCCGTCGGGCAGGGCCTCGCCGGCCAGGCGGAAGCGCTCCAGGGCCCGGGCCAGGGAGTGCTGCTGCTCCAGGCGGATGCGCACCCGGCGGTGCAGGCCGGCGAAGGCCACTTCCCAGATGCCCCAGCCGGCGGGTACCCGGGCGTCCAGGGGCCCGCGCAGCCAGCGCATGAGCTTGGCGAGGAACCACAGGTGGTACAGCAGGTAGAGCAGCAGGCCGCCGCAGAAGGTTTCCCAGGCCTGCTGGCGGCCGACGAAGATCCAGACGGGACCGGTGACGGCACAAAGCAGGAAGAGGAAGAAGAAGGCGCGCAGCCAGACGGCTTTGACCATGAAGACAGACCGATCAGGAAGAAGTGGTCAGGGCGGCAGTTTAACCGGCCTGGGTGGAGAAACGGTATCCGCTGCCGCGCACGGTCTGGATCAGGCGTTCGTGGCCGGTGGGCTCCAGGGCCGAGCGCAGGCGGCGGATGTGCACATCCACGGTGCGCTCCTCGACGAACACATGATCGCCCCACACCTGGTCCAGCAGCTGGGCCCGGCTGTGGACCCGCTCCGGGTGGGTCATGAAGAAGTGCAGCAGGCGGAATTCCGTCGGCCCCAGGTCCACCGGGCTGCCGTTGCCCAGCACCCGGTGGGTAATGGGATCCAGGCGCAGGCCTTCGATATCCACCGGATCCTCGGTCATCTGGGGCGCCCGCCGGCGCAGCACTGCCTTGATGCGGGCCTGCAGCTCCCGGGGGGAGAAGGGTTTGGTGACGTAGTCGTCGGCCCCGGCTTCGAGGCCGGCAATCTTGTCGTGCTCCTCGCCCCGGGCGGTGAGCATGATGATGGGCACGTCCTTGGTCCGCTCGTCGGCCCGCAGCTTGCGGGCGAACTGCACACCGGACATGCCGGGCAGCATCCAGTCCAGCAGGACCACGTCGGGCAGCACCTCGCGCACCTTGCGCTCCGCCTCTTCGGCATCGTAGGCCCGCAGCACCTGGTGCCCGGCATGCTGCAGATTGGCGGCGATCAGTTCCTGGATCGAGGGTTCGTCTTCGACGACAAGGATGTTGGCTGGCATTGGGTTGGTTGTCCGTTAAGCTTTGCAGAAAAGTCTATTGCAGCCAGGTGACAAATTGATGACAGCCGGAACGGATCGTCCGGCACGGGCCCGACGTCCCGGCCAGGCCCTATCTGCGCTATGATAGCGCGTCTTTTTTGCAGGATTTGCGGCCATGGCCGGGCTCAATCGGGAAACTCCCATTCCCACCGAAATCAAGCTGCACCAGAAATCCCGACTGCTGGAAATCAGCTTCGCCGACGGACAGCGCTTTGAACTCGCCTACGAGTTCCTGCGGGTGCTCTCCCCCTCCGCCGAGGTGCGGGGCCACGGCCCCGGCCAGGAACGGCTGCAGGCCGGCAAACAGGCGGTGGAGATCGAGCGCGTGGAGCCGGTCGGCAACTACGCCATCAAGCTGGTCTTTTCCGACGGCCACGACAGCGGCCTCTACTCCTGGGACTACCTCTACGAACTGGGCCTCAACCGGGACGCCCTGTGGCAGGAGTACCTGGCAAAGCTCGCCGCCGCCGGCCTCTCCCGGGACCCGGCCGACCTGCCCCCGCCGCCGCCCCGCCCCCAGGGCGGTTGCGGCAAGCACTGACCTTTCCCCATTTCAACGCTTAGCTAAACGGATTCCCATCATGGGCGACAAAACTCATTTCGGCTATCAACAGGTCGACGAGGCCGAAAAGGCCCAGAAGGTGGCCGACGTCTTCTCTTCCGTGGCCCAGCGCTACGACCTGATGAACGACCTCATGTCCGGCGGCCTGCACCGCCTGTGGAAGGCCTTCACCATCGCCCAGAGCGGCGTGCGCGAAGGCAGCCGGGTGCTGGACGTGGCCGGCGGTACCGGCGACCTGTCCCTGGCCTTTGCCAAGAAGGCCGGCAAGAGCGGCCAGGTGTGGCTCACCGACATCAACAACGCCATGCTGACCCGGGGCCGGGACCGCCTCTGCGACAAGGGCTTCGTCGTCCCCGTGGCCCAGTGCGATGCGGAGAAGCTGCCCTTCCCCGACGACTATTTCGACGTGGTCACCGTGGCCTTTGGCCTGCGCAACATGACCCACAAGGACAAGGCCCTGGCCGAGATGCGCCGGGTCCTGAAGCCGGGCGGCCGCCTGCTGGTGCTGGAGTTCTCCCAGGTGTGGAAGCCCCTGGCGCCCTTCTACGACTTCTACTCCTTCCAGGTCATCCCCCGCCTGGGCCAGCTGATCGTCAAGGACCCGGACAGCTATCGCTACCTGTCCGAATCCATCCGCGTGCATCCGGACCAGGAAACCCTCAAGGGCATCATGGAACAGGTGGGCCTGGAAAAGGTCGAATACTTCAACCTGACCATGGGCGTGGTCGCCCTGCACCGCGGTTACAAGTACTAAGCGTACCCATACCAACAACGAGGAGAGACATCAGTGAAGAAGCCCTTGATCGCCCTGTGCACCCTGGTTCTGGGCCTGGCCCTGGTCGCCCCCGATGCCGATGCCGCCCGCCTCGGCGGCGGCCGCAGCAGCGGCATGCAGCGCAGCGTCACGCCCCAGCACAACACCTCCCCCAGCGGCACCACGGCCCCCAAGCAGAACGCCGCTCCGGCCCAGCAGGCCCAGCCTGCCACCGCCGGTGCGCCGGCGCCCCAGGCTGCGCCCAAGCGCAGCTGGCTCGGTCCCATCGCCGGCCTGGCCGCCGGTATCGGCCTGGCCGCCCTGGCTTCCCACTTCGGCTTCGGCGAAGGCATGGCCAACTTCCTCATGATCGCCCTGCTGGCCATGGCTGCCGTGTTCGTTTTCCGTCTCATTTTCCGCCGCCCGGCTGCAGCGGCGCCGCGCTCCGAACCCCTGCAGTATGCCGGGGTCGGCGGCCCCTCCATGGCTCCCATGCCGGAAGTGACGCCCGTCGGTGGCGGCAACGCTGCCGTCCCGGCCGCTGAGGCTGCGCCGGCCGCCGCAGCCAACATTCCTGCCGATTTCGACAGCGAAGGTTTCCTGCGGGTGGCCAAGCTCAACTTCGTCCGCCTCCAGGCCGCCAACGACCAGGGCAACCTGGACGATATGCGGGAGTTCCTGGCCCCCGAGATGTTCGCCGAAGTGCATCTGCAACTGAGCGAGCGGGGCGGCAAGGCCCAGCAGACCGATGTGGTGCAGCTCAACGCCAGCCTGCTGGAGGTGATCAGCGAGGCCGGCCGCCACATTGCCAGTGTCCGTTTCAACGGCCTGCTGCGGGAAGAAAAGGACGCAGCACCGGCGCCCTTCGACGAAGTCTGGCACCTGGTCAAGCCCACCGACGGCAGCCGGGGCTGGATGGTCGCCGGCATTCAGCAACTGTCCTGAACCCCATGCTGGACCGTCCCTTCCTCGCCGGGCTCAATCACCTGCTGGGCCGGGAGCCGTGGGCGCGCCAGCGCCTGCGGCCCTTCGCCGGCCGCGGTGCCAGGATTTCCCTGCCGCCCTGGTTCAGCCTGGACCTGACCGTGGCCGAGGACGGTACCCTGCACGGCGGCCCCCTGGCCGCTCCCGACGTCCTCATCAGCCTGCCGGAACACGCCCCACTTCGCTTCTTCGGCCACCCCCAGGAAGCCTTGGCAGCCGCCCGTCTGGAAGGCACGGCCGATTTCGCCGAAGCCCTGGGCTTCGTCTTCCGCAACCTGCGCTGGGATGCGGAAGAAGACCTGGCGCGCCTTCTTGGCGACATTCCGGCCCGGCGCCTGGCGGGCCTGGGTGCCAGCCTCTTCAATTGGCAAAAGGATGCCTGGAGCCACCTCAACGCCAACTTTACCGAATATTTCAGACACGAGCAGGGCGCCGGCGGCCCCATCCGGCGCCGCGAATGGCAGGGCCATCAGCAGGCCGTTTCCGCTGCTGCGGCGGAGGCCGACGCCTTGGCCGCCCGCCTGGAGCGTCTGCAGGGCTGACTCAATCCAGCCAGAACTTCTCGAACACACAAAAGAAAAGGCAGCCCGGAGGCTGCCTTTTTTGTGCTGCGACGATCAGCTGCTTAGTGCTTGCGCTTCTTCAGCTGCTCGATGGTTGCCAGCTGGGCCACGGCTTCAGCCAGTTCGGCTTCGGCCTTGGCGTAGTCCATTTCGGCAGAGCGGTTCTGCAGGGCTTCTTCCGCTGCCTTCTTGGCTTCCAGCGCCTTCGCCTCGTCCAGGTCGCCACCGCGGATAGCGGTATCGGCCAGCACGGTCACGATGGTGGGCTGAACTTCCAGCATGCCGCCGGAGACGTAGATCATCTCGAACTCGGCATCCGGCACCTTGATACGCACGGTACCGGGCTTGATACGGGTCAGCAGCGGGGTGTGCCGCGGGTAGATGCCGAGTTCGCCGGCTTCGCCCGGGAGCACCACGTATTCAGCTTCGCCGGAGAAGATGGACTCTTCGGCGCTGACCACGTCTACATGTACTCTCAATGCCATGATAGGGGTTCCCCTCAGGATGGCCGCACCCCGGACGGGATGCGGCTTACCGGTTGATTACTGGAGGGTCTTCGCCTTTTCGAAGGCCTCTTCGATGGAGCCGACCATGTAGAAGGCCTGTTCCGGCAGGTTGTCGCATTCGCCGGCCACGATCATCTTGAAGCCCTTGATCGTTTCCTTCAGCGGCACGTACTTGCCGGGAGAGCCGGTGAACACTTCGGCCACGTGGAAGGGCTGGGACAGGAAGCGCTGGATCTTACGAGCGCGGGCCACGGCCAGCTTGTCTTCGGGAGCCAGTTCGTCCATACCCAGAATGGCGATGATGTCGCGCAGTTCCTTGTAGCGCTGCAGGGTCATCTGCACGCCGCGGGCCACGTTGTAGTGCTCTTCGCCCACGATCTGGGGATCCAGCTGGCGGGAGGTGGAGTCCAGGGGATCCACGGCGGGGTAGATACCCAGCGCAGCGATGTCCCGGGACAGCACGACGGTGGAGTCCAGGTGGAGGAAGGTGGTGGCGGGGGACGGGTCGGTCAAGTCATCGGCAGGCACATACACGGCCTGGATGGAGGTGATGGAACCCACCTTGGTGGAGGTGATCCGTTCCTGCAGGCGGCCCATTTCGTCGGCCAGGGTGGGCTGGTAGCCCACGGCGGACGGCATACGGCCCAGCAGAGCGGACACTTCGGTACCGGCCAGGGTGTAGCGGTAGATGTTGTCCACGAAGAACAGGATGTCACGGCCTTCGTCACGGAAACGCTCGGCCATGGTCAGGCCGGTCAGCGCCACGCGCAGACGGTTGCCGGGGGGCTCGTTCATCTGACCGAACACCATGGCCACCTTGTCCAGCACGTTGGAGTCCTTCATCTCGTGGTAGAAGTCGTTACCTTCACGGGTACGCTCACCCACGCCAGCAAACACGGACAGACCGGAGTGCTGTTTGGCGATGTTGTTGATCAGCTCCATCATGTTCACGGTCTTGCCCACGCCGGCGCCACCGAACAGACCCACCTTGCCGCCCTTGGCGAACGGGCAGATCAGGTCGATCACCTTGATACCGGTTTCGAGCAGTTCCACGGAGGGGGACAGCTCGTCGAAAGCGGGAGCCTTCTGGTGAATGGCGCGCGTTTCGTCGGAAGCGATGGGGCCGGCTTCGTCGATGGGGCGGCCCAGCACGTCCATGATGCGACCCAGGGTACCGTGGCCCACGGGCACGGAAATGGGCTTGCCGGTGTTGTTCACTTTCATACCGCGGCGCAGGCCGTCGGAAGAACCCAGGGCGATGGTACGGACAATGCCGTCACCCAGCTGTTGCTGAACTTCGAAGGTCAGACCCTTTTCGATGTTGGCGTGCTCTTCGGCCACATCGAGCATCAGGGCGTCATAGACCTTGGGCATGGCTTCGCGGGGGAACTGGATGTCCACCACAGCGCCGATGCACTGAACGATCATACCTTGACTCATTTTGAATCCCTCAAACTATAGAAACCAGTTAGACCGCCGCTGCGCCGCTGACGATTTCGGACAATTCCTTGGTAATCGCTGCCTGACGGGTCTTGTTGTAGACCAGTTTCAGTTCGCCGATCACATTCTTGGCGTTGTCGGAAGCCGACTTCATGGCCACCATCCGGGCGCTCTGCTCGGAAGCCATGCTTTCAGCCACTGACTGATAGATCAGCGCTTCGACATAGCGGACCAGCAGGTCGTCGATCACGGACTTGGCGTCGGGCTCGTAGACGTAGTCCCAACGGGCGGACTCGGAGCCCACGACCTCACCGGACAGGGGCAGCAGCTGCTCGATAACCGGCTCCTGCTTCATGGTGTTCACGAAGCGGGTGTAGGCGATGAACAACTGGTCGATCTCACCGTTGATGTAGGCATCGAGCTGAACCTTGACGGGCCCGATCAGGCGTTCCAGGTGGGGCGTATCGCCCAGGCCGGTGACCTGGGAAACGACGCTGGCGCCGGAACGCTGCAGGAAGCCCAGACCCTTGTTGCCGATGGCGGTCGCCTGGATGGCGATGCCCTGGCTTTCCAGGTCCTTCATCTGGTTCAGGACGTTGCGCAGCACGTTGGAGTTCAACGCGCCGCACAGGCCCTTGTCGGAGGTCACGACGATGATGCCGGCCTTCTTGATCGAATCACGCTTCACCAGGAACGGATGCTTGTACTCGGTCAGCGCATGAGAGAGGTGGGCGGCCACGCGGCGGATCTTCTCGCCATAAGGACGCGCCTGACGCATACGTTCCTGCGCCTTGCGCATCTTCGACGCGGCCACCATCTCCATGGCCTTGGTGATCTTGCGCGTGTTTTCCACGCTCTTGATCTTGTTGCGGATTTCCTTGCCGCTAGCCATTACGCTCTCCTGGACGGATTAAACCCAAGCGGCCTTGAATTCCTTGATCGCTTCGACGAGTTGCTTTTCGCCGTCAGCATCCAGGTCCTTGGACGTTTCCATCTTGGTCACCAGATCGGCGTACTTTTGACGAACGTAGCCGTGCAGACCCTTCTCGAATTCGAGAACGCGCTTCACGTCGATGTCATCAGCGTAGCCCTTGGTGATGGCGTACAGAGTCACGGCCTGGTCGGCAATGCTCAGCGGGGTGTATTGGCCCTGCTTCAGCACTTCCACGGTACGACGGCCACGCTCCAGCTGCTTGCGGGTAGCTTCGTCCAGATCGGAAGCAAACTGGGCGAAAGCGGCCAGTTCGCGATACTGGGCCAGGTCGGTACGGATACCGCCGGACAGCTTCTTAATCAGCTTGGTCTGGGCAGCACCACCGACGCGGGACACGGAGATACCGGCGTTGATAGCGGGACGGACACCGGCGTTGAACAGGTCGGTTTCCAGGAAGATCTGACCGTCGGTAATGGAGATCACGTTGGTCGGCACGAAGGCGGACACGTCACCAGCCTGGGTTTCGATCACGGGGAGAGCGGTCAGAGAACCGGTCTTGCCCTTGACTTCGCCGTTGGTCAGCTTTTCCACCCATTCTTCGGAAACGCGGGCTGCGCGTTCCAGCAGACGGGAGTGCAGGTAGAACACGTCACCGGGGTAAGCTTCACGGCCGGGAGGACGACGCAGCAGCAGGGAGATCTGGCGATAGGCCCAAGCTTGCTTGGTCAGATCGTCATAAATGATCAGGGCGTCTTCACCGCGGTCGCGGAAGTATTCGCCCATGGTGCAGCCGGCGTAGGGAGCGATGAACTGCAGCGCAGCGGAGTCAGAAGCGGAAGCGGCCACCACGATGGTGTATTCCATGGCGCCGTGTTCTTCCAGCTTGCGTACCACGTTGGCGATGGTGGAAGCCTTCTGGCCCACCGCCACGTAGATACACTTCATGTTCTGACCCTTCTGGGCGATGATCGCATCAACGGCCACAGCGGTCTTACCGGTCTGACGGTCACCGATGATCAGTTCGCGCTGGCCGCGGCCGACGGGAACCATGGAATCGATAGCCTTGATACCGGACTGCACGGGCTGGGACACGGACTTCCGCCAGATCACGCCGGGGGCGACCTTCTCGATCTTGTCGGTCAGCTTGTTGCCCAGGGGGCCCTTGCCGTCGATAGGCTGGCCCAGGGCGTTAACCACGCGGCCGATCAGTTCGGGACCAACGGGCACTTCCAGAATGCGACCGGTGCACTTGACGGTGTCACCTTCGGAAATGTGCTCGTATTCACCCAGCACCACGGCGCCCACGGAGTCACGCTCCAGGTTCAGGGCCATACCGAAGGTGTTGCCGGGGAACTCCAGCATTTCGCCTTGCATTACATCCTGCAGGCCGTGAACGCGGCAGATGCCGTCGGTCACCGAGACAACGGTACCCTGCGTGCGGGTCTCGGCGCCCACCTGCAGGTTTTGAATCTTGCTCTTGATCAGTTCGCTGATCTCGGACGGATTCAACTGCATGAATTTCTCCTAGTTCTTGAGCGCCGTAGCCATCGCTTCGAGCTTGCCGCGTACGGAAGCGTCGAGGACCTGGTCACCCACCGCCACTTTGATACCACCGATCAGCGCTGCATCCACCACCACGCGGGGCTGGAGCTTGGAGCTGAAATGGGTTTCAAGTTGGCCCAACAGATTTTTCACTTGCGCGTCATCGAGGGGGAAGGCGCTGTAAACAACGGCTTCCTTGATGCCCTCTTCGGCACTCTTGAGCTGCTCGTAGATTTCCTGGACTTGCGGCAGCAGGGAGAGGCGCTCGTTTGCCGCGAGAACCCGGATAAAACCGGTCACGTCGGCATTCTTGGCAGCCTCGCCGCTGAGCGAGACGAAAAGCTGGGTCAGCTGATCGGCCGAAAGCTTCGGGTTGCCAATGCACTGGACCATTTCGGGGTCCTGTGCAATGACAGCCAGCAGCTTCAGGGTGTCCGACCACTGAGCCAGGGCCTTTCCGTCGCGCGCCAAGCGGAAAACTGCTTCCGCGTAGGGACGAGCGATGGTGACGGATTCAGCCATAAGCGTTACAGATCCTGTTTGATCGTGCTCAGGATGTCAGCGTGGGCCTTGGCGTCGATTTCGCGGCGCAGGATCTTCTCTGCACCGACAACGGCCAGCTCAGCCACGCGCTCACGCAAACCTTCCTTGGCACGCACCACTTCCTGTTCGATCTCGGCCTTGGCAGCGGCGACGATACGGTCAGCTTCAACCTTCGCCTGGGACTTGGCTTCGTCGATGATCTGGGCGGCGCGCTTGTCAGCGCCGGCGATCAGTTCGGAGGCCTTTTCCTTGCCTTCGCGCAGGGCTTCCGCCGAGCGCTTGGTCGCGAGCTCGAGGTCGTGCTTGCCACGATCGGCGGCAGCAAGACCGTCAGAGATTTTTTTCGCTCGCTCGTCGAGCGCCTTCACGATGGGCGGCCACACGAATTTCATCGTGAACCACGCCAAAATGAAGAACACAACGAGCTGGGCGACCAGAGTTGCGTTCAGATTCACGGCTCTAACCCTTTAAAAAAAGTTGTTCGAGGCGCGAATTACTTGAGAACGAACGGGTTGGCGAAGGCGAACATCATGGCGATACCAACGCCAATCAGGAAGGCGGCGTCGATCAGACCGGCCAGCAGGAACATCTTGGTTTGCAGTTCGTTCATCAGTTCGGGCTGGCGAGCGGAGGCTTCCAGGTACTTGGAGCCCATGATGCCGATACCGATACAGGCGCCAATAGCACCCAGACCGATGATCAGACCGGCGGCCAGTGCGACGAAACCGAGGATGTGTTCCATGTTTGCTCCTTGCAAAAGTAGAGGTAGTAAGTTGAAAAGGTAAAACGGGAAACCGTTACGAGATTAGTGGCTCTCGTGGGCCTGACCGATGTACACCAGGGTCAGCATCATGAAGATGAAGGCCTGCAGGGCAACGATCAGGATATGGAAGATGGCCCACACGGAACCGGCGATGACGCCGCCGATCCAGAGGAACGCACCGGTGGCGGTACCGGCCCAGGCAGCACCCATCAGGGCGATCAGCATGAACACCAGTTCGCCGGCGTACATGTTGCCGAACAACCGCATGCCGTGGGACACGGTCTTGGCCAGGAACTCGATCATCTGCATGGCGAAGTTGATCGGGTAGAGCAGGGGATGGCTGCCGAACGGAGCGGTGAAGAGCTCGTGCACCCAGCCACCCAGACCCTTGATCTTGATGTTGTACCAGATGCAGACCAGCAGCACGCCGATGGACATGCCCAGGGTGCCGTTCAGGTCGGCGGTGGGAACCACGCGCAGGAAGGCGTGGTGGTCGCCGGAAGCGGCTTGCCAGAGGCTGGGCAGCAGATCGACGGGCAGGAAGTCCATGGAGTTCATCAGGAAGATCCAGATGAACACGGTCAGAGCCAGGGGAGCCACGAACTTGCGGGACTCTTCGCTATGCACGATGCCCTTGGCCTGGTTGTTCACCATTTCCAGGACGATTTCCACAGCGGCCTGCATGCGACCGGGAACGCCGGAGGTAACGCTCTTGGCGACACGCCACATGACGAACAGACCGAGGATCCCCATAAGAATGGAGAAAACCACGGTATCGACGTTGATGACGGAGAAGTCAATAACGGCGGACTGGGCGTGACCGGTGGAATTGAAGTGGGTCAGGTGGTGGACGATGTACTCGCCAGCGGTGGGGGCGTTGGCGGCGTGTTCCGCGACTGCCTCGTGAGCGTTTTCCATTTCAGGATTTCTTCCAAAAAGCCAAAAAACTCGCCTGCAGCGTCACTACCAGGCCGAGCAGCATGGAGGGCCAATGCATCTCGGGATAAACCTTGGCAGCAACAGCCAGAATTCCGATGGTGGCGGCAACCTTGACGAATTCGCCGAGGAAGAAGCCCGCTACGCCGGGACCACCCGGGCGCCGCGCCGCTACAGCCAGGCGCAGGGCGAACAGGGCGTTGGGGAGCAGGCAAGCGCCACCACCCACCGCCGCAGAGGCCGCACCGTGCCCTCCGACGAACATGCCAAGCAGGCCAGCCGTGATTACTACCGCCCAGATTTGGAAAATGATTGCCCGGAACATGATTGATTTTCCGCGGTTTTTCCAAACTGGAGGGAGCGGTTCAAAACCCGAACCAACGTCGCCAGCCGCCGCACACAAAGATAAATAATATAAGAGTTATCCCTTATTTAGTCAATGGAAACGCCGGAACAAAATAAGGGGTTTGCCAGTCTCAGGGCGCCATTCGCGCCTTTGGGATGACATGGCCATGGCAGGACAAATGGTTTCAGGCCTTGTCAGCCCTGACTCCTACGGGTTTACCGCAGTCCTCGTCCGCCACAGTCGCCGTTTGCAGCCGGACTCAGCGGAAACGGGCCAGCAGTTCGTCGAGCTGGTCCAGGCTGGAGAATTCGATGGCCATCTTGCCGGCGCCCTTCCTGTTGGCCGCCACCGTCACCTTGGCTCCCAGCAGGTCCGACAGTTCTTCCTCCAGTCGCAGCAGATCCCGGTCCTTGGCCTTCTCGACCTTTTTCGGCGGATTCAGCAGGGCCTGCACCAGGCGCTCCGTTTCCCGCACGGAAAGGCCCTTGTGGGCCACCCGGTTGCCCACCTGTATCTGCTCCGCCCCTTCCAGGGAGAGCAGGGCCCGGGCGTGGCCCATGTCCAGCTTGCCTTCCAGCAGCAGTTCCTGGACCGGCGCCGCCAGCTGCAGCAGACGCAGCAGGTTGGAAGCGGCGGGACGGGAGCGGCCAACCGCATCGGCGGCCTGCTGGTGGGTCATCTCGAACTCGTCCACCAGGCGCTGCAGGCCCATGGCTTCTTCCAGGGGATTGAGGTTTTCCCGCTGGATGTTCTCAATGAGGGACATGGCGGCCGCGGCTTCATCGGGGATTTCCCGCACCAGGGTCGGCACTTCGGTCATGCCCGCCATGCGGCAGGCACGCCAGCGGCGTTCGCCGGCGATGATTTCGTAGCCGCCGTTGATCGGCCGCACCAGGATGGGCTGCATGATGCCCTGGGCCTGGATGGAGGCCGCCAGCTCCTTGAGGGAACCTTCGTCCATGCGGGTCCGCGGCTGGTACTTGCCCGGCTTCAGGGCATCGATGGGCAGCGTCCGCTGCTGGTCCTTCTTGGCGTCAGCGGCGTCGCCGGCCAGCAGGGCGTCCAGGCCCCGGCCCAGTCCCTTCATCTTCATGCCGCCACCTCTTGCTGCCGCGGAGCGCCACCGATACGCTCCAGCATCTCCTCGGCCAGGGCCAGGTAGGACAGGGCGCCCTTGGAGGTCTTGTCGAAGGCGATCACCGGCTTGCCGTAGGACGGGGCCTCGGCCAGACGCACGTTGCGCGGGATGACGGTGCGGTACACCTTGCCGGAGAAGTGGCTCTCCAGTTCGGCGGAAACCTGTTGATTGAGGGTGGACTGGGAGTTGTACATGGTGCGCAGCAGGCCTTCGATTTCCAGGGCGGGATTGAGATTGGCCCGCACCTTGCGCAGGGTGGTGACCAGATCGGTGAGGCCTTCCAGGGCGTAGTACTCGCACTGCATGGGAATCATCACCGCCTGGGCCGCCGCCAGGGCATTCACCGTCAGCAGGTTGAGGGCGGGCGGGCAGTCGATCAGGACGAAGTCGTAGGCCTGGCCGTCTAGGGCCTCCTTGAGGCGGCGCTCCCGCTGGCCCACGTCAATCAACTCCACTTCGGCCCCGGCCAGTTCCCGGTTGGCGGGAATGACGTCGAAGCCGAATTCGGTCTTGATGGTGGCCTGCTCCAGGGTCGCCGCCCCCAGCAGGATCTGATAGACGGAAGGCAGGGCTTCCTTCTTGAAGATGCCGCAGCCGGTGGTGGCATTGCCCTGGGGGTCCAGGTCGATGAGCAGGACGCGCTGTCCCAGGGTCGCCAGGCAGGCGGCCAGGTTGACGCTGGTGGTGGTCTTGCCGACCCCCCCCTTCTGGTTGGTAATGGCCAGGATCTTCACGCCTTCATTCCTCTCTCAGAACCACCAGATGGCGCGCCCCCTCGACTCCGGGCACGGCCAGCGGGTGTACCGCCTCGACGACAATCCCCGCCGGCAGGCGGGAGAGCTCTTCCTGGGGATAGATCCCCTTCATCGCCAGCCAGCGCCCACCGGGCGCCAGCAGGTGACGGGTGAGACTGACGAAATCGGCCACCTCGGCAAAGGCCCGGGAGGTGATGGCCGCAAACTTCTGTTCCGGTTGCCAGGCCTCCACCCGCAGGCACTGGGCAGAGAGCCCCGGCAGGGGCAGTTCCATGGCAGCCTGCTTCAAGAAGGCCACCTTCTTGGAATTGCTGTCCAGCAGGGTCACCGCCAGGCTTGGCCGGGCGATGGCCAGGGGAATGCCGGGCTGGCCGCCGCCGCTGCCCACGTCCAGCACATTGGCGGGCGCCAGGGCGTCCACAAAGGGCAGGATGGCCAGGGAATCCAGCAGGTGGTGACTCACCGCCTTGTCCTGGTCGCGCAGGGCGGTCAGGGCATAGACCTTGTTCCACTTGGCGAGCAGGGCCAGGTAGGCGAGCAGTTTACCCTGTGCGGCGCCGTCCAGGGGTATTCCGAGGGCATCCAGGCCCTGGGCCAGTTGCTGGGCCTGACTGGAGCCGCTCATCGGGCGCTCCGCTTCAAGTGGATCAGCAGCAGGGAGATGGCCGCCGGGGTGATGCCCTGCAGCCGGGAAGCCTGGCCGATGGTCTCGGGCCGCTGCCGCGACAGGCGCTGGCGCACCTCGTTGGAGAGGCCGTGCACCTGGGCGTAGTCCAGGTCAGCGGGGATCGCCAGGTTCTCGTAGTCGGCAGCCTTGGCCACCTCCTCCCGCTGGCGGTCGATGTAGCCCTGGTACTTGGCCTGGATTTCCAGCTGTTCCACCGCCTGGGCATCGGCCAGGGACTCGCCGGCACCGGGCAGGGTCAGCAGGTCGGCGTAGGCCACGTCCGGCCGGCGCAGCAGCTCGAAGAGGTTGTATTCGTGGTCGATGGCCTTGCCCAAGACCCGCACCGCATCGGCTTCCGGCAGGGTCTGGGGGCGCACCCAGGTGCTCTTCAGGCGCTCGGCTTCGGCGGCGATAGCATCCCGCTTGCGGCAGAAGGCATCCCAGCGGGCATCGTCCACCAGGCCCAGTTCCCGGCCCTTCTCGGTCAGGCGCAGGTCGGCATTGTCTTCCCGCAGCTGCAGGCGGTACTCGGCCCGGCTGGTGAACATGCGGTAGGGCTCGGAGACGCCGCGAGTAATCAGGTCGTCCACCAGCACGCCCAGGTAGGCCTCGTCCCGGCGCGGGCACCAGGCTTCCTTCTCCTGCACCTGCAGGGCGGCGTTGACGCCCGCCAGCAGGCCCTGGGCCGCCGCCTCCTCGTAGCCGGTGGTGCCGTTGATCTGGCCGGCGAAGAAAAGGCCGTTGACGGCCTTGCTCTCCAGGGAGGACTTCAGCCCCCGGGGATCGTAGTAGTCGTACTCGATGGCGTAGCCGGGGCGCAGGATGTGGCAGTTCTCCATGCCGCGGATGGAACGCACGATCTGCAGCTGCACGTCGAAAGGCAGGCTGGTGGAGATGCCGTTGGGGTAGATCTCGTGGGTGTCCAGGCCCTCCGGCTCGAGGAAGACGTGGTGGCTGTCCTTGTCGGCGAAGCGGTGGATCTTGTCCTCGATGGAAGGACAGTAGCGGGGCCCGACGCCCTCGATCACCCCGGTGTACATGGGGGAGCGGTCCAGGTTGGCGCGGATGATGTCGTGGGTGCGGCTGTTGGTGTCGGTGATCCAGCAGGGCAGTTGCTTCGGGTGCTGGGCCGCATTGCCGAGGAAGGAGAACACCGGCAGGGGATCATCCGAGTACTGGGGCTCCATCACCGAGAAGTCGATGCTCTTGCCGTCCAGGCGCGGCGGCGTGCCGGTCTTCAGGCGCCCCTGGGGCAGGGCCAGTTCCTTCAGGCGGGCCGCCAGGGAGACGCTGGGAGGGTCGCCCATGCGGCCCCCGGTGTAGTTCTGCAGGCCGACGTGGATCAGGCCGTTCAAGAAGGTGCCGGCGGTCAGCACCACCGCCCGGGCTTCAAAGCGCACCCCCAGCTGGGTCACGGCCCCCACTACCCGGTCGCCTTCGACGATCAGGTCGTCGCAGGCCTGGGCGAAGAGGGTCAGGTTGGGCTGGTTCTCCAGGCGGGTGCGGATGGCCTGCTTGTACAGCACCCGGTCGGCCTGGGCGCGGGTGGCGCGCACCGCCGGGCCCTTGGAGGCATTGAGGATGCGGAACTGGATGCCGCCCTCGTCGGTTGCCGCCGCCATGGCGCCGCCCAGGGCATCCACCTCCTTCACCAGGTGGCCCTTGCCGATGCCGCCGATGGAGGGATTGCAGCTCATGGCCCCCAGGGTTTCCAGGTTGTGGGTCAGGAGCAGGGTGCGCGCTCCGGCCCGGGCCGCCGCCAGGGCAGCCTCGGTGCCGGCGTGACCGCCGCCGACGACAATGACATCGAACCGGGTGGGAAACAGCATGGGGACTCGTTTACGCAAAAGGCCCGCAGGCAAATCCCACGGGCACTCGGGTAGGGCAAAGGGGCTCGAATGATACGCCAGTTCCATGAAACTTAACAGTTTTCGCCCGGACCAGCGGAGCCCGCCGGCACGTTTCCGGCATTGCTTCGGCAGCCTGCCGGCACGGCTCCCGGAGCGCCACCGGCAGACTGGCCCGGGGCCTTGTCAGGAATTCCCTTGCCGCGGAGTCGGGAATTGACGTAACTTCCGCCAAAATCAATGCCAAGCGCAACCATGGACGCCAACGAACTCGCCGCCCAACAACTCTACAAACTCCAGGGCGAACTGAAGAACAAGAAGGTGCTGGTGGTGGACCGCCACCCGGACGCCCGCAACGCCATGCGCATGATGCTGTCCACCATCGGCATCACCAGCGTCCAGGGGGTCGGCTCGGCCACCGAGGTGCTGCGCCTGGTGAAAAGCAGCAGCTACGACATCATCCTCTCCGACTACCAGCTGGAGGACGGCCGCGACGGCCAGCAGCTGCTGGAAGAGCTGCGCTACAAGCGCCTCATTTCCCTGTCCACCCTGTTCATGGTGGTGACCGGGGAGCGGGCCTACAAGAACGTGGTGTCGGTGGCCGAACTGGCGCCGGACGACTACCTGATCAAGCCCTTCACCGGCGAGCAGCTGCAGCAGCGCCTGGCCCGGGCCCTGTACAAGAAGTTCGTCTTCCACCAGGCCTACCGCAACGTCGAGCGCAGCCGCTACGAGGACGCCGTCACCGCCTGCGACGACATCATCCAGCAATACCCCCAGTACCAGCACGACGCCCGCCACCTGCAGGCCGACCTGCTCAACAGCCTGGGCCGCTATGTCGAGGCGGAGGCCGCCTACCGCCAGATGCTGGAACAGAAGGACCTGGCCTGGGCCCGCATGGGCGTGGCCGTGGCGGTGCACGGCCAGGGGCGGGTGGACGAGGCCGTGACCCAGCTTGAGGCCCTGGTGCAGGATTTCCCCGAATACCTGGCCGCCTTCGACTTCCTGGCCAGGCTGCGGGAGGAAAAGGGCGACTCCACCGGTGCCCAGCAGGCCCTGCAGGCCGCCGCCGCCATTTCCCCCAACAACACCATGCGCCAGCGGGCGGTGGGCGACATGGCGGTGCGCAACAACGACCTGGAAGCGGCCGAGCGGGCCTACAACACGGTGCTCAGCCGGGCCCGGGGCTCTTCCCTGCGCAGCATCGACGACTACGCCAACCTGTCCCGGGTCATGCTGGAGAAGGGCAATGTGGCCGGCGCCAAGCTGGTGGCCCAGGACCTGCGCCGGGACTGGCGCGGCGACAAGCAGGGGGAGCTGGCCTCCCTGGTCATCGACAGCCTGGTGCAGACCAAGGAAGGGGCGCCGGACAAGGCGGCCCGCAGCATTGCCGCCGCCATGGAACTGCACAAGGTCCTGGTGGCCGAGGGCAAGATGGAAGAGATGCGCCCCCTGTCGCAGAAGGTGGCGGTGGACCTGGCCCACGCCTGCATGGCCAACGGCAAGGAGGCGGACGCCCAGAGCCTGCTGCGCCAGGTGGCGGCGGAGAACAACGAGGACCGGGGCGTGCTGGCCCACATCCAGGGCGTCTTCGAGAAGACCGGCAACGCCGAGGCGGGCAAGGCCCTGCTCGAGGACGTCTCCCGGGAGATCATCCAGATCAACAACCAGGGCGTGCTGGCCGCCCGCAGCGGCGATTTCGACGGCTCGGTGCAGCTGCTGATCGAGGCGGCGGAGCGGGTGCCCAACCTGCAGTTCCTGGTCAATGCAGCCAAGTCCATCTACACCCTGATGGACCAGAAGGGCTGGCAGCCGGAACTGGCGGAGCGGGCCCACCGCTATCTGGAAAAGGCCCGCAGCCGCTCCCCGGACGACCCCCGCGTCATATCCGGGCGCGACATGTACCAGCGGGTGGCCCGCAAATACGGGGTTCAGGTCGATACGGACAGCTGATCCGGCGTCGCCGGCCCGGCCCGGCGCCGTACGGGGCGGCTTGGGGAAAACCCGCTCAGGCCCCTGATCCCAGGGGCTTTTTGGTATCATTTGCGGCTTTTCTCAACCCCGGAAGGACCCACGATGTCCCGCAAAACCCTGATCGCCGCCCTGCTTCCCCTGGCCACCGGTTTGGCCGCCGTTCCTGCCTGGGCCGACATCAATGTGGGCGTCTCCCTGGCCGCCACCGGCCCCGCCGCCTCCCTCGGCATTCCGGAAAAGAACTCCATCGCCCTGCTGCCCACCAGTGTCGGCGGCCAGAAGGTGAACTACATCGTCCTCGACGACGCCACCGACTCCACCACCGCGGTGAAGAACATCAAGAAGCTGATCAGCGAAAACAAGGTGGACCTGGTCATCGGCTCCTCCACCACGCCCAGCTCCCTGGCCATGATGGACGTGGCCGCGGAAAACGAGACTCCCATGATCTCCATGGCCGGCTCCGCCATCGTCGTCGAGCCCATGGACGCCAAGCGCCACTGGGTCTTCAAGTCCGCCCAGAACGACGCCCACATGGCCACCGCCATCGTCGAGCACATGACCAACAATAATGTGCACAGCGTCGCCTTCATCGGCTTTGCCGATGCCTACGGCCAGGGCTGGTTCAAGGAATTCGCCAAGATCGCCGAGGCGCGCAAGCTGAAGATCGTGGCCAACGAAAGCTACCAGCGCAACGACACCTCGGTCACCGGCCAGACCCTGAAGATTCTCGCCGCCAAGCCTGACGCCGTGCTGGTGGGCGCCGCCGGCACCCCGGCCGTGCTGCCGCAGAAGACCCTGAAGGAGAAGGGCTACAAGGGCGCCATCTACCAGACCCACGGCGTCGCCAATGCGGACTTCCTGCGGGTCGGCGGCAAGGACGTGGAAGGCGCCCTGCTGCCCGTGGGCCCCATGATGGTGGCCGAGCAGCTGCCCAACGACAACCCGGTGAAGAAGTCCGCCCTGGAATACGTGAAGAAGTACGAGGGCGTGCACGGCAAGGGCAGCATCAGCTCCTTCGGCGGCCATGCCTGGGATGCGGGCGTGCTGCTGAGCAACGCCATTCCCGCCGCCCTGAAGAAGGCCCAGCCCGGCACCAAGGAGTTCCGCAAGGCCCTGCGCGACGCCATCGAAGGCAGCAAGAACCTGCCCGCCGCCCACGGCATCTTCAACATGACGCCCCAGGATCACCAAGGCTTCGACCAGCGCGCCCGGGTCATGGTGAAGGTCGAGAACGGCACCTGGAAGCTGATCAAGTAAACCGCTGAACGCCTAACCGTATTACCCAGCCAAACGCCGGCCCCGGGCTTCCCCCGGGGCCGCGGCGTTGAAAGCACTCATGGATCTGCAAATTCTTCTGCTCCTGGGCCAGGACGGCCTCACCAACGGCGCCATCTACGCCCTGCTGGCCCTGGCCCTGGTGCTGGTGTTCGCCGTCACCCGGGTGATCTTTCTGCCCCAGGGCGAATTCGTCGCCTACGGCGCCCTCACCCTGGCCGCCATCCAGGCCGGCAAGCTGCCGGGCACGGTGTGGCTGGCCGTCATCCTCGGCATCGCCGTGGTCCTGATCGACGGCGGCCTGGCCCTCAAGAGCGGCAACCTGAAGCGCCTGCCCCGCATCGTCCTCGGCAACCTGGGCCTGCCCCTGGTGCTGCTGGGCCTGATCTCCGGCCTGGAGGCGGAGGCCCTGGCGGCCCTCGCCCTGCCCCTGCAGATCCTGCTCACCCTGGGCATCGTCGTGCCCCTGGGCCCCCTGCTCTACCGCCTGGTGTTCCAGCCCATCGCCGAGGCCTCCTCCCTGGTACTGCTGATCGTCGCCGTGGCCCTGCACATGACCCTGATCGGCCTGGGCCTGGTCTTCTTCGGTGCCGAAGGCTTCCGCACCCAGCCCTTCTCCGACGGCGCCCTGGAAATCGGCCCCCTGCTGCTGCAGCACCAGACCCTGTGGATCCTGTTCGCCTCCGCCGCCCTCATCGCCGTGCTCTACGTGCTGTTCGAGCGCACGGTGTACGGCAAGGCCCTGCGCGCCACCGCCCTCAACCGCACCGGCGCCCGCCTCATGGGCATCTCCACCACCATGGCCGGCAAGCTGTCCCTGGGCCTGGCCGCCTTCATCGGCGCCCTCTCCGGCGTGCTGGTCTCGCCCATGACCACCCTCTACTACGACTCGGGCTTCCTCATTGGCCTGAAGGGCTTTGTCGGCGCCATCATCGGCGGCCTCGCCTCCTACCCCGTGGCCGCCCTCGGCGCCGTGCTGGTGGGCCTGCTGGAGTCCTACTCCTCCTTCTACGCCAGCGCCTTCAAGGAAGTGATCGTGTTCACCCTCATCATCCCGGTGCTGGTGTGGCGCTCCCTCACCTCCCACCATGTCGAGGAGGAGGAGGAATGATGTCCGCCAAGCTCTCCCCGGCCCGGGCCATCCTGGCCGCCTTCCTGCTCTTCCTCGCCACCGGCCCCCTGTGGCTGCCGGAGTTCCACGTCACCCTGCTCAACTACATCGGCCTCTACGGCCTGGTGGCCCTGGGCCTGGTGCTGCTCACCGGCGTCGGCGGCCTCACCTCCTTCGGCCAGGCCGCCTTCGTCGGCCTCGGCGCCTACACCACGGCCTACCTGACCACGGCCTACGGCGTCTCTCCCTGGCTGACCCTGCTGGCAGGCCTGGGCCTGACCCTGGCCTTCGCCCTCTGCCTGGGTTTCATCACCCTGCGCCTGTCGGGCCACTTCCTGCCCCTGGGCACCATCGCCTGGGGCATCAGCCTCTACTTCCTCTTCGGCAACCTGGAATGGCTGGGGGGCCACACCGGCATGACCGGCATCCCGGCGGTGTCCCTGTTCGGCCTGGAACTGAAGGACAGCCGCAGCTTCTTCTACCTGATCTGGGTGGTGCTGCTGGGGGCCATGCTGGCCACCCGCAACCTGCTGGATTCCCGGGAAGGCCGGGCCATCCGTGCCCTCAAGGGCGGCACCGTCATGGCCGAGGCCATGGGCGTGAACACGGCCCGCTCCAAGATCGTCATCTTCACCGTGGCGGCGCTCTATGCCTGCGTCTCCGGCTGGCTCTACGCCCACCTGCAGCGCTTCGTGAATCCCACCCCGTTCTCCATCAACCAGGGGGTGGAATTCCTCTTCATGGCGGTGATCGGCGGTGTCGCCCACGTCTGGGGCGCCGTGGTCGGCGCCGGCCTCATCACCGTGCTCAAGCAGTGGCTGCAGGACCTGCTGCCGGAACTGCTGGGCCAGAGCGGCAACTTCGAGGTGATCGTCTTCGGCTTGATGATGATCTTCGTCCTGCACCGGGCCCGCAACGGCCTGTGGCCGGCCATCGCCCGCCTGGTGCCGGCGCCGAAGCAGGAGCGCCACGCCGTGGCCGCGGCCGAGCCCCTGCCGCGGCGCCAGATGCCCGCCGCCGGCACCGTGCTGCTGCAGGCCGAAGGCGTCACCAAGCGCTTCGGCGGCCTGGTGGCGAACAAGGACATGGCCCTGACGGTGCAGGCCGGCGAGGTGATGGCCCTGATCGGACCCAACGGCGCCGGCAAGAGCACCATGTTCAACTGTATTTCCGGCGTCAATCCGCCCAGCGAAGGCCGCATCAGCTTCCTCGGCCAGCCGGTGGCCGGCCTGGAGGCCCGGGACATCGCCCGCCTCGGCCTCTCCCGCACCTTCCAGCACGTGCGCCTGCTCTCGGGCATGACGGTGCTGGAGAATGTGGCCATCGGCGCCCACCTGCGGGGCCGCCACAACTACCTGGCCGCCGGCCTGCGCCTGGAGCGGGCCGAAGAGGCCCGCCTGCTGGCCGAGGCGGCCCGCCAGATCGAGCGCGTGGGCCTGGCCGAACACATGTTCGACGCCGCCGGCAGCCTGGCCCTGGGCAAGCAGCGCATCATCGAAATCGCCCGGGCCCTGGCCGCCGACCCCTGCCTGCTGCTGCTGGACGAGCCCGCCGCCGGCCTGCGCTACCTGGAAAAGCAGGCCCTGGCCGAGCTGCTGCGCAAGCTGCGCGGCGAAGGCATGGGCATCCTGCTGGTGGAGCACGACATGGACTTCGTCATGGGCCTGGCCGACCGGGTGGTGGTCATGGAATTCGGCGAAAAGCTGGCCGAGGGCCTGCCGGAGGAAATCCAGAAAAACCCGGCGGTGCTGGAAGCCTACCTGGGGGGAGTGGAATGATGAACGCCGCGCACGAACCCAAGCCCGTGCTGGAAGTGAGCGACCTGTGCGTCGCCTACGGCAAGGTGGAAGCCCTGCACAAGGTCAGCCTGCGCATCCGCGAGGGCGAGATCGTCACCGTCATCGGCCCCAACGGCGCCGGCAAGACCACCCTGCTCTCCGCCCTGATGGGCCTCTTGCCCTACCGGGGCGAGGTGGCCTACGTCGGCCACAATCTCGATGCCCATGTGGAAGTGGAAGAGCGGGTCGGCCAGGGCCTGACCCTGGTGCCGGAAAAGCGGGAGCTGTTCGCCGAGATGAGCGTGGAGGACAACCTGCTGCTGGGCGCCTTCCACCGCTACCGCAGCGGCCTGCGGGACCACGCCCAGACCATGGAGGAGGTGTTCGCCCTCTTCCCCCGCCTCAAGGAGCGGCGCACCCAGGCCGCCGGCACCCTGTCCGGCGGCGAGCGCCAGATGCTGGCCATGGGCCGGGCCCTGATGGCCAAGCCGAAACTGCTGATGCTGGACGAGCCTTCTCTGGGCCTCGCCCCCCTCATCATCAAGGAAATCTTCCGCATCGTCGCCGAGCTGAAGCAGACCGGCGTCTCCATCCTGCTGGTGGAACAGAACGCCCGGGCCGCCCTGCAGGTGGCCGACTACGGTTACGTGCTGGAAACCGGCGAGGTCTCCCTGGAAGGCCCCAGTCACGAACTGGCCGACGATCCCCGGGTGATCGAAACCTATCTGGGCCTGGGCGGGAACAAGACCGCCTGAGGCATCGGCCTGGAAGGCAATAGGGACGGCCGTTTCCGCCATCCCTGCCCCGCCAGCCGCATCCCGCCTGCCTCCTGGCAGGGGTACATGAAAAAGGCCCGGTGCCGCCCCTCGGCGGCCCGGGCCTTTTCTCTTACCGGGGGCGGCCCTAGGGCTGCAGCTTCCAGGCGCCGTTGTCGATCCTGACCATGACCCGGGCCCGCTGGTCGAAGCCCAGATGGTCCGTCGGCCCCATGTTGTACACCCCATGGCAGCCCACCACGTCCCGGGTGTTTTCCAGGGCCTCGCGCAGGGCCTTGCGGAATTCCGGGCTGCCCGGCTGGGCCTTCTTCAGGGCCAGGGGCACGGCGTGCTGCAACAGCAGGCCCGCATCCCAGACGTGGGCGCCGAAGGTGGAGACGCTGCCCTTGCCGTGGGCCGCCTCGTAGCGCCCCACATAGTCCAGGGCCACCTTGCGGATCGGGTTGTCCGCCGGCAATTGGGCCGCCACCAGCACCGGCCCCGCCGGCAGCAAAGTCCCTTCCACCTCCTTGCCGCCGACCCGCAGGAAGTCGCTGTTGGCGACGCCGTGGGTCTGGTAGATCAGGCCCTTGTAACCCCGCTCCCGCAGTGTCTTCTGGGGCAGGGCCGCGGGGGTGCCGGCGCCGCCGATGAGCACCGCGTCCGGCCTGGCTGCCAGCACCTTCAGCACCTGGCCGGTGACCGAGGTGTCGCTGCGGCTGAAGCGCTCGTTGGCCACCAGCCGCAGCTTGCGCGCCTCGGCGATCTTGGCGAACTCGTTGAACCAGCCCTCGCCGTAGGCGTCGGCAAAGCCGATGTAGGCGACGCTGCGCACCTGCTGGCTGGTCATGCTCTCCACCAGGGCGGTGGCCATGTGAGCATCGTTCTGGGCCAGCTTGAAGACCCAGCGCCGCTTCTCGTCCATGGGCTCGACGATGCGGCTGGAGGCGGCCAGGGCCAGCATGGGCGTCTCGCCCTCCGCCACCGCGTCAATCATGGCCAGGGAATTGGGGCTGGTGGTGGAACCGACGATGACGTCCACCCGGTGCTCGGCGATCAGCTTGCGCGCATTCTTCACCGCCGCCGTGGTGTCCGAGGCATCGTCGAGGACGATGTAATTGACCTTCTGCCCGCCGATGCTGGCCGGCAGCAGGGCCACGCTGTTCTTCTCGGGAATGCCCAGGGACGCCGCCGGGCCGGTGGCCGAGACGCTGATGCCGACGTTGAGGTCGGCCCGGGCGGGTGCTGCGAACAACAGGGACAGACCGAGCAGCGATGCGCCCAACCTGGCCCCGGGAATACTCCAGCTTCCTTGCATGGTGCGTTCTCCCTGTGATGTTGTCCTGCGACTACTTGACCAGCTTCCAGGCTCCGTCCTGAATGGTGACCATGACCCGGGCCCGCTGGTCCAGCCCCAGGTGGTCCTGGGCGCTCATGTTGTACACACCGTGGGCGCCGGCCACGTTGCGGCTCGCCTCCAGGGCGTCGCGCAGGGCCTTGCGGAATTCCCGGCTGCCCGGCTGAGCCTTCTTCAGGGCCGCCGGCACGGCCTGGGCCAGCAGCAGGCCCGCATCCCAGGCATAGCCGCCGAAGGCGGTGACGCTGCCCTTGCCGTGCACCGCCTCGTACTTGCCCACGTACTCCACCGCCGACTTCTTCACCGGGTTGTCGTTGGGCAGCTGGGCCGCCACCAGCACCGGGCCGCTGGGCAGCAGGGTGCCCTCCACTTCCTTGCCGCCGACCCGCAGGAAGTCGTTGTTGGCGACGCCGTGGGTCTGGTAGATCGGCCCCTTGTAGCCCCGCTCCCGCAGGGCCTTCTGAGGCAGGGCCGCCGGGGTGCCGGCGGCGCCGATGAGGATGGCGTCGGGCTTGGCGGCGAGCAGCTTCAGCACCTGGCCGGTAACCGAGGTGTCGGCCCGGTTGAAGCGCTCATTGCCCACCAGGGCCAGCTTGCGCACCTCCGCCACCTTGGCGAACTCGCCGTACCAGCCTTCGCCGTAGGCGTCGGCAAAGCCGATGTAGGCCACTGTCTTCACGTTGTTGCTGGTCATGTGCTCGACGATGGCGGTGGACATCTGGGCGTCGTTCTGGGGCGTCTTGAACACCCACTTGCGCTTCTCGTCCATGGGCTCGACGATGCGGGCCGAGGCGGCCATGGCGATCATGGGCGTCTCCGCTTCGGCCACGGTGTCGATCATGGCCAGGGAGTTGGGCGTGGTGGTGGAGCCGATGATGAGATCCACCTTGTGCTCGCCGATCAGCTTCTTGGCGTTTTTCACCGCCGCCGTGGTGTCCGAGGCGTCGTCGAGGACGATGTAATTGACCTTCTGCCCGCCGATGCTGGCCGGCAGCAGGGCCACGGTGTTTTTCTCGGGAATGCCCAGGGATGCCGCCGGACCGGTGGCGGAGAGGGTAATGCCGACATTGAGGTCGGCCAGGGCGGGACGGGATAGGGAAATACAGGCGAGCGGCAGCAATGCCGCCACCAGGGCGTTCAGTTTCATGACTCCTCCACTGCGTTTTTTATATTAGTGCCGCCGGGACGGCGGGGGCTCACACCCAGCGGAGGATCATACCCGGCCCCCTCCCCCCAGGGGAAGAGCGGGCGCCGGAGGAGGATGGTGCCGGCCCGGGGGCGCCGGTGGGGGAGCGGAAAGGGCGTCCCGCGGCACCCCCGCCCGGGATCAGCGGCCGAAGATGCCCTTCAGCAGCCCTCCGACACCGGCCGGAGCCGCCGACTCCACCGCCGCGTCACCGGCCGCCTGCTCCAGGCCCAGGGCCAGGCTGTCGTAGCCGGTCACCCGCACCACCGCGCTCCACACCAGGGGCTTCTTCTCCGCCGGCTTCTGCGGCGGATAGGCAAAGCCCTGGCTCGGCCCGTGGGCCACGGCGGAGACCATGGCCATCTCGGCCTTGGCGAAAATGCCTTCGGGCACGGTGCATTCGCGCTGGCTGCCCGGCAGCATGGGGCTCTTGTTGCGGGCCGCCAGCCACAGCACCACCTCCTTGTCGCCGTTGGCGGCCACGGCGTTGAGATCGTAGCCCCGCACCCGGGAGGAAGCGTCCCAGCTCAGAGGAACGGCGCCGCGCAGGTTGGTATTGCCGGCCTTGAGATTGATGGGCTCGAGGAAATCCATGGCCGCCCCCAGGGTGAAGCGGATGTCCGGCGTCAGGAAGCTGGCCTTGACCACATGCTCGCCCACCGCCGAGGCACCGTCGGGCAGGCCCTTGAAGTCCCGGTCACCGGCGGGCCAGTGCAGGGAGCGGGGCGGCAGACTGTCCGCCCCGGCGCCCGGGCCGCCCTTGCCCATGCTGCGGCCCTGGCGGGCCATGGCCATGACCTCGGGCGAAACCTTTCCCGCCATGGTGCGGAAATCCAGGATTTCGGGCTGGCCCTTGGCCACGGCCGGACCGCAGCCCCAGTAGATGAGCACCCGGCCATCGGCCTCGCCATCGCTGCCGCCGCCCTGGCCGCCGCTGCGCCGCTCGCCCTTGAGGGGCAGCAGGGGGCCGATGCCCATGGTCTCGGGCACCTGGTGGCTGGCGCTGTAGTCGGGCGGCAGGTCGGCCGGATTGGTCAGGCGCAGGTCCATGCTGCGGCTGGCGCCGGGCTTGCTGCCGAACATCATGCCCATGACCCCGCCCATGCCGCCGGCCCCGAGGCCGGACAGGGTACGCAGGTTCATCTCGTAGCTGACCGGGGCCGCGACCGCCGACAGGTGCGCCGCCCCCAGGGAGAGGATCAGGACGGCGGGGGAGAGGGAAGAAAGACGCATGGCCACGGCAGCACCTCCGGCTCGGAATGGGAAAAACCCATTCTAGACCAGGAAAAATGCCACCGGGGTTGGCCCGGCGGGGCCTACTTGCCGATGCAGAAGCGGCCGAAGATTTCGCCGAGCAGGTCGTCGGCGGTGAACTCGCCGGTGATGTGGCAGAGGGCGTTCTGGGCCAGGCGCAGTTCCTCGGCAAAAAGCTCCAGGGCCGGCAGGCGCTGGCGCGACAGCTGCAGGTGCTCCTGGGCGGCAGCCAGGGACCGCAGGTGGCGCTCCCGGGCGATGAAGACGTCTTCCGCCTCGTGCCAACCGGCGATGCGCAGCAGCTCCCGGCGCAGCAGGTCGAGGCCGGCGCCGCTCTTGGCGGAAAGGGAAATGGCGACGCAGCCCTCCCCTCCTTCCGGCTCCTCATGGCGCTCCGGCGACCGGTCGGTGAGATCGATCTTGTTGTAGACGGTGATGCGCGGCAGGTCTGGCGGCAGACGCCTGAGGATGGCCTCCTCCCCATGGGCGATGCCTTCCCGGGCATCGGCCAGCAACACCAGCACATCGGCCTTCTCGATCTCGCGCCAGGTGCGCTCGATGCCCAGGCGCTCCACCTCGTCCTCCGTCTCCCGCAGGCCGGCGGTGTCGATGACGTGGAGCGGGATGCCCTCGATCTGCAGGTTGCCCCGCACCACGTCCCGGGTAGTGCCAGCGATGGGGGTGACGATGGCCAGTTCGTCGCCGGCCAGGCCGTTGAGCAGGCTGGACTTGCCCACGTTGGGCTGGCCGGCCAGCACCACGTGCAGGCCGTTCTGCAGCAGGCGGCCCTGGCGGGCCCGGTCGAACACCGCCTCCAGCCTGGCCGCCAGGCTGTCCAGGCGGCCGAAGGCGTTGGCCGCCTTGAGGAAGTCGATCTCCTCCTCGGGAAAGTCCAGGGTAGCCTCGGTCAGGGCCCGCAGTTCGATCAGCTCGTCGGTGAGGACGCGGATCTCCCGGGAGAACTCTCCCTGCAGGGAGCGCACGGCGCTGCGGGCGGCGGCCTGGGTGGTGGCGTCGATGAGGTCGGCCACGGCTTCGGCCTGGGCCAGGTCCAGCTTGCCGTTGAGGAAGGCCCGGCGGGTGAACTCGCCGGGCTCGGCGAGACGGGCGCCCAGATCCAGGCAGCGGGCCAGCAACATCTGCAGCACCACCGGGCCGCCGTGGCCCTGCAGTTCCAGCACGTCCTCGCCGGTGAAGGAGGACGGGTTGGGGAAGAAGAGCAGCAGGCCACTGTCGATGACGCTGCCGTCGGCGGCGCGGAAATCGGCCAGAGTGGCGTGGCGCGGCCGGGGCAGCCTGCCCGTGAGCTGTTCGGCCAGGGGCAGCAGGCCGCTGCCGGAGATGCGCACGACCCCGACGCCGCCCCGGCCGGGAGCGGTGGCAATGGCGGCGATGGTGTCGGTGCGGGGCATCATGGCGGGGAGGATTCCGGAGCGTTAACGAAAAAAAGGCCGCCCTCAGGCGGCCTTTTCGCGGACATCAGGCCTTGGCGTCGTTGGCCGCCTTGCCGCCAGCCTCGATCATGCGGGTGATCTGCCACTGCTGGGCGATGGACAGCACGTTGTTCACCACCCAGTACAGCACCAGGCCGGCCGGGAAGAAGAAGAACATGAAGCCGAAGACGAAGGGCATCATCATCATGACCTTGGCCTGGATGGGGTCCGGCGGGGTCGGGTTGAGACGGGTCTGGATCACCATGGTGGCGATCATGATCACCGGCAGGATATAGAACGGGTCCTGGGCGGAGAGGTCGTGAATCCAGCCGACCCACGGCGCGTTGCGCATTTCCACGGCGCCCAGCAGCACCCAGTAGAGGGCGATGAACACGGGAATCTGGATCAGGATGGGCAGACAGCCGCCGAGGGGATTGATCTTTTCCTTGCGGTACAGATCCATCATCTCCTGGTTCATGCGCTGGCGGTCGTCGGCGAAGTGCTCCTTGATGTGCTGCAGGCGCGGCGTCACCTGGCGCATCTTGGCCATGGACTTGTAGGAAGCGGCGGAGAGGGGGAAGAAGATCAGCTTCAGGGCGATGGTCAGGACCACGATGGCCCAGCCCCAGTTGCCCACCAGCTTGTGAATCCACTCCAGGGCCCAGAAGATGGGCGCGGCGATGACGGTCAGCCAGCCGTAGTCCACCACCAGGTCCAGGCCTTCGGCGACCTGCTTGAGCTGGGACTGGATCTGGGGACCGGCGAAGAGGGGCACGCTGACGCTGCCCTGGGCACCGGCTTCCACCTGGGCCACGGGCACGATGACGCCGGCGGAATAGACGCCGGGCTTGCCGTCGGCCGGAGCTTCCACCTTGCGCACGAAGAATTCGCGGGGCGACTTGCCCTGGGGCACGAAGGCGGAAACGAAGTAGTGCTGCACCATGGCCACCCAGCCGTTGTCGGCGTTCTGGGGCACCTTGGCCTTGCCCTTCTCGATGTCGGAGAAGGCCAGCTTGTGGAACTTGTCCTGCTCGGTATACAGGGCCGGGCCGGTATAGACGCTGACCATGGAGGACTCGCCAGCCGGCGCCTTGTCGTCCCGGGCCAGCTGGAAGTAGGCGTGGGGGGCGATAGCCTTGGCGCTGCCGTTGTGGATTTCATAACCCACATCCACCAGGAAGGAGCCCTTGCGGAAGGTATAGACCTTGGTCACCTTGACGCCGTCGGTCACGGCTTCCAGGCGCACCTGCAGTTCCTTGCCGTCGCCCATCTCGCGGGGGCCGGGCAGCACCTTGAACATGGTCTTGTGGGTCGGCAGGCCGTCGCCGATCAGGCCGCTCTGGGCGCTGTAGCGGTGGTCCTCGCCGAACAGCTGGAAGGGCTTGCTCTCGTCGGTGGCCGACTTGTAGCCGGGCAGTTCGAGACGCACCAGATCGCCGCCCTGGGTGGAGATGTCGGCCACCATCAGGTCGGTGGTGATGGTGACGGTCTCGGCCTTGACCGGAGCCGGCGCGGCGACGGCTGCGGCAACGGCGGCAGCGCCGGACTGCAGCGTGGCGGAGGGAGCGGGTGCAGCCCCGGCCTGGGTGGCAGCGGCGGTGGCCGGCACATCCTTGGGCTGGTTATGTTTCACCCAGGCGTCCCACAACATGATGATGGAGACGGCGAAGATCAGGAACAGGAACAGGCGACGGTTATCCATGCACAGCCTATCGATTGCAGGTTTTGGAATTCATGGCGCGGCGTGGCGCAGCCACTTAGGGCACCGGATCGTAACCGCCGGGATGGAAGGGATGGCAGCGCAGCAGCCGCCGCGAGCCCAACCACAGCCCCTTGATCACGCCGTGCTTCTTCAGAGCCTCGGCAGTATAGTCGGAACAGCTCGGTTCGAAACGACAATTACGACCCAGCATGGGACTGATGGCGTATTTGTAGACGCGCAACAGCAGCAGGAACGGCATGATGCTGAGGGCTCTGAGTCGTTTCATTACCGAGGCTCCGGTGCTGCCGGGTTTGCGGCGGGCGGCGGGTTGCCGGCATCCCGGGGTTCCGCCAGGCGACGGCTGAGGCGCCGCAACAGGCCGGCGATCTCGGCTGCCATTTCCGCCTTGCTCGGCCGTGGCTTGGCCTTGTCCAGGGAAACCCCCAGACGCAGGATCAGGTCCACCGCCGGGAAATCCTGCCGCTGCAGGCGGAAGGCTTCCCGGGCCAGGCGCTTCACCCGGTTGCGGCCGACGGAGGCGCGGCACAGCTTCTTGCCGACCACCAGGCCCAGGCGGGCGCCCTGTCGGGCCTCCTCCGGACTGCAAAGACGCCAGTGCAGGAGGAAGTAAGGGCCTTTTATGGCCCTCCGAAAACCAAAAACGGATGAAAACTCATCCGTTTTGGTCAAGCGGTAGCGCTTGGGGAAGGGAAAGCGCTGGGGGGCCTGGAGTCGAGACTCGTCAGACACCGGCGTCACCTCCCCGGAGCTACCGGGCAGGGCAGGTCCGATCAAACGGCCAGACGCTTGCGGCCCTTGGCGCGGCGGGCGCGGATGACGGCGCGGCCACCCTTGGTCTTCATGCGGACCAGGAAGCCGTGGGTACGCTTGCGACGGACGACGGAGGGTTGGTAAGTGCGCTTCATGTCTTAAGTCCTTGATGCTTGGGGAAAGATAAACGCGCAATTAGAATGGGTTAACCCCCGGGCTGTCAAGAACAAAACGATTGGCCGCCCCGGGAAAATTCGCCCCGGCCTGTGGATAACTTTTCCCAGACAGGCTAAAATGCGCCTTCGCTCTGGCCGGCAGCGCCATTGTAAAAATGCAACAAGCCCGCTGCCGCCTTTTCCGGAGCACGCGATTCCCGGCGGCACGGCCCTGGCCTGTGCCCCGTTCCCAGCCTATTGAAGCGTAGGCTTTTTTATTTTCCGGGTCGGGCCCTGCGGGGTCCCATCCTGCCGGCCCGGGGGCTGCGGCCTCCGAACCGGACTTGTCCCCGGCTGACGGGGCGCCCCCGGCGTCCGGTTTCCGAGTGGTTGAGGTAATGAGCGGTTTCTGGTCAATCTGTCTGAGCCAGTTCGAACAAGAACTGCCGCCCCAGCAATTCAACACCTGGATCAAGCCCCTGCGGCTGGAAGGCGAGGACAACCTCGCCGAAGGCCTGCGCCTGCTCGCGCCCAACGGCTTCATCCTGAAGTGGGTGAAGGAGCGCTACCTGTCCCGCATCGAGGAGCTGGCCCACAGCCACTTCTCCGCCCCTGTCGCCATCAGCCTGGGCATCGGCGGCGGCCGCACCGCCGTGGCGGTGGCCCGGCCCACGGCGCCGGCAGCCGCACCCGCCGAGATTCCCGCCGCCGCCCCCCGAACCATGGCCCCGGCACCTGCCGCCGGCCCGGCACCGGCTCCCGCCGCCCGGCGCAATAACGGCCCCCAGAGCAGCTACGAGAAGACCCGGCTGATTCCCGGCTTCACTTTCGACAACCTGGTGGTGGGCAAGGCCAACGACCTGGCCCGGGCTGCCGCCATGCAGGTAGCCCAGAATCCGGGCGTCTCCTACAACCCACTGTTCATCTACGGCGGCGTCGGCCTGGGCAAGACCCACGTCATCCACGCCATCGGCAACGCCATCCTGCAGGCCGATCCGGACAAGGTGGTGCGCTACGTGCACGCCGAGGACTACTACTCGGACGTGGTGCGGGCCTACCAGCAGAAATCCTTCGACGTCTTCAAGCGCTATTACAAGTCCCTGGACGTGCTGCTGGTGGACGACGTGCAATTCTTCAACGGCAAGAACCGCACCCAGGAAGAGTTCTTCTTCGTCTTCAACGCCCTCACCGAAGCCAAGAAGCAGATCATCATCACCTGCGACACCTACCCGAAGGACATCAACGGCCTCGACGACCGCCTGGTGACCCGCTTCGACTGGGGCCTGACGGTGCAGATCGAGCCGCCCGAGACGGAAATGCGGGTGGCCATCCTGAAGAAGAAGGCCGAAGCCGAGGGCGTGGCCCTGGACGACGAGGTAGCCTTCTTCATCGCCAAGCACCTGCGTTCCAATGTGCGGGAGCTGGAAGGGGCCCTGAAGAAAGTGCTGGCCTATTCCCTCTTCCACGGCCGCGAGATCGCCCTGGACCTGGCCAAGGACGCGCTGAAGGACGTCATCGGTGCCTTCAACCGGCAGATCACGGTGGAGAACATCCAGAAGACCGTGGCCGAGTACTACAAGATCAAGGTAGCCGACCTCTATTCCAAGAAGCGGACCCGGGCCATTGCCCGGCCGCGCCAGGTGGCCATGTGGCTGGCCAAGGACCTGACGCCCCACAGCTACCCCATGATCGGGGATGCCTTCGGCGGCCGGGACCACACCACGGTATTGCATGCGGTCCGCACCATCGACACCCTGCGGGCCAAGGACAACGAACTGAACCACGACCTGCACGTGCTGCTGCAGGTCCTGAAAGGCTGAAAAGCCTGCACTTATGTCGTGCCCCGGGTTTTTTCCCGGGATGAAATGTGGATAATCGAGGTTTCGCCGTGGGCAGCCCCGATTTTCCCAGGCTTCACCCGGTGACCCGCCCTTTTGCGCGGGCAGCCGGAGGCAACAGGTTTTCGCAACACAGGCTTCTGCAATAATCGGATCAACGCGAGTTATCCACAGAGTTGGCGCCGCTACTATCTTTTAAGGATTGATCTCTATGCTTCTAATCAAGACCCAACGCGACACGCTGCTTTCGCCGCTGCAATCGGTCTCCGGCATTGTGGAGAAGCGGCACACCCTGCCCATCCTGTCGAACGTACTGCTGGAAAAGAAGGGCGACGCCCTGACCTTCCTGGCCACCGACATCGAAATCCAGATCACCACCAGCGCCGCTGCCGAAGGCGGTGAAGGCGACGGCGCCGTCACCGTCGGCGCCCGCAAGCTGCAGGACATCCTGCGCTCCCTGCCCGAAGGCACGGAAGTCAGCCTGGTGCTGGAAGAAAAGCGCCTGCTGGTGCGCGGCGGCAAGAGCCGCTTCACCCTGCAGACCCTGCCCGCCGACGACTTCCCCCGCATGGCCATCGGCAACGACGACGCCAAGCGCTTCTCCGTCACCCAGAAGCAGTTCCGCCAGCTCCTGGCCCAGACCCAGTACGCCATGGCCGCCCAGGACGTGCGCTACTACCTGAACGGCCTGCTGCTGCTGACCGAAGGCAAGGAACTGCGCGCCGTGGCCACCGACGGCCACCGCCTGGCCTTCGCCAGCATGGAGATCGAAGCCGAGCTGCCCCGCCAGGAACTGATCCTGCCGCGCAAGACCGTGCTCGAGCTGAACCGCCTGCTGGCCGATTCCGACGACGCCCTGGAAATCACCCTCTCCGCCAACCAGGTGCGTTTCGCCTTCGGCAACGTGGTGCTGGTGTCCAAGCTGATCGACGGCAAGTTCCCCGACTACGAGCGGGTCATCCCCGCCACCCTGAAGAACAGCCTGGAGCTGGGCCGCACTGCCCTGCTGCAGTCCATGGTTCGCGCCGCCATCCTGACCAACGAGAAGTTCCGCGGCGTGCGCCTGGTGCTCCAGGGCAACAGCCTCAAGGTCATGGCCGCCAACGCCGAGCAGGAAGAAGCCCAGGAAGAGCTGGAAGTGGAATACGCCGGCGACTCCCTGGATGTGGGCTTCAACGTCGGCTACGTGCTCGACGTGCTGAACAACGTCAGCAGCGACACCGTCACCCTCAATTTCAACGACGCCAATTCCAGCGCCCTCATCACCGTGCCGGGCAACGACCGCTTCAAGTATGTCGTCATGCCCATGCGCATTTGATCGCCGCCGAACGCCGTGATCTAAGGTCCGCCGCCCGGCGGACCTTTTGCAGTTTTAAGTGGAACAGGAACAATGAGCGAAGAAAACCCGCAAATGAACACCCCGCAGGAAGCGGCCCCCGCCTACGGCGAATCCAGCATCCAGATCCTTGAAGGCCTGGAGGCCGTGCGCAAGCGCCCGGGGATGTACATTGGCGACACTTCCGACGGCACCGGCCTGCACCATCTGGTCTTCGAAGTGGTGGACAACTCTATCGACGAAGCCCTGGCCGGCCATTGCGACGACATCACCGTCACCATCCACGCCGACAACTCCATCTCCGTCACCGACAACGGCCGCGGCATTCCCACCGGTGTGAAGATGGACGACAAGCACGAGCCCAAGCGCTCCGCCGCCGAAATCGCCCTCACCGAACTGCACGCCGGCGGCAAGTTCAACCAGAATTCCTACAAGGTTTCCGGCGGTCTGCACGGCGTCGGCGTCTCCTGCGTGAACGCCCTCTCCAAGTGGCTGCGCCTGACCATCCGCCGCGACGGCAAGCGCCACTTCATCGAGTTCAACCGGGGCGTCCCGGTGGAACGCGTTATCGAAGTGCGCGACGGCTTCGAAGTCTCCCCCCTCAAGGTGCTGGGCGATACCGACAAGCGCGGCACCGAAGTGCACTTCCTGGCCGACGACGAAATCTTCGGCACCGTGGAGTTCCACTACGAAATCCTGGCCAAGCGCCTGCGCGAACTGTCCTTCCTTAACAACGGCGTCAGCATCCGCCTGGTGGACCAGCGCAACGGCAAGGAAGAGCTGTTCGCCTTCGCCGGCGGCGTGCAAAGCTTCGTCGAATACATCAACCGCACCAAGTCCGTCCTGCATCCCAGCATCTTCTACTCCGCCGGCGAAGCCAAGGTCGGCGACACCGGCGTCACCATCGGCGTCGAAGTGGCCATGCAGTGGAACGACTCCTACCAGGAGCAGGTGCTGTGCTTCACCAACAACATTCCCCAGTCTGACGGCGGCACCCACCTCACCGGCCTGCGGGCGGCCATGACCCGCATCATCAACAAGTACATCGAAGAGAACGAGATCGCCAAGAAGGCCAAGGTGGAAATCACCGGCGACGACATGCGCGAAGGTCTGGCCTGCGTTCTCTCGGTGAAGATGCCCGATCCCAAGTTCGCCTCCCAGACCAAGATGAAGCTGGTCTCTTCCGAAGCCCGTCCGGCGGTGGAAGAAGTGGTGGCGGCCAAGCTCACCGAATTCCTGCTGGAACGCCCGGTGGACGCCAAGACCATCTGCGGCAAGATCGTCGAAGCCGCCCGCGCCCGGGACGCGGCCCGCAAGGCCCGCGAAATGACCCGCCGCAAGGGCATCCTGGACGGCGTCGGCCTGCCCGGCAAACTGGCCGACTGCCAGGAGAAGGACCCCACCCAGTGCGAACTGTACCTGGTGGAGGGTGACTCCGCCGGCGGCTCCGCCAAGCAGGGCCGGGACCGCAAGTTCCAGGCGATCCTGCCCCTCAAGGGCAAGATCCTCAACGTGGAAAAGGCCCGCTTCGACAAGCTCATCTCCAGCCAGGAAATCGCCACCCTCATCACCGCCCTCGGCACCGGCATCGGCAAGGACGAATACAAGCCCGAGAAGCTGCGCTACCACCGCATCATCATCATGACCGATGCCGACGTGGACGGCGCCCACATCCGCACCCTGCTGCTCACCTTCTTCTACCGGCAGATGCCCGAGCTGGTGGAGCGCGGCCACATCTACATCGCCCAGCCGCCCCTGTACAAGGTCAAGCACGGCAAGACCGAGCGTTACCTGAAGGACGACCACGAGTACCAGCAGTTCCTGCTGCAGATGGCCATGGAAGGCACCGAGCTGCTGCCCCGGGCCGGCGCCGAGCCCATCAGCGGCGCGGCCCTCGAATCCCTGGCCCGGGAATACCTGCTGGCCGAAGCCGTCATCAACCGCCTCTCCAACCACATCAACCCGGAAGTGCTGCACGCCCTGGTGCACCACAACCTGGAACTGAAGCTGGACGACGAAGCCGCCGCCAAGGCCAGCGCCGCCCTGCTGGCCAAGGTGTCCAGCGACGGCATCGACGTCTTCGCCCACTACAACGAAGCCCAGGAAAGCTGGCAGGTGCGAATGGAAAAGATGCACCACGGCAACCGCAAGGTCAGCAGCATCGACGAAGACTTCCTGCGCTCCGGCGACTACCTGCAGCTGCGCAAGACCGCCGAACTGCTCAACGGCCTCTTCGGCCCCGGCGGCTTGATCCAACGCGGCGAGAAGAAGATGGCCGTCGCCGACTTCGCCAGCACCATGACCTGGCTGCTCAACGAAGTGGAAAAGGGCATCAGCAAGCAGCGCTACAAAGGTCTGGGCGAAATGAACCCCGAGCAGCTGTGGGAAACCACCATGGACCCCAACGTCCGCCGCCTGCTGCGGGTCGGCATCGACGACGCCATCGGCGCCGACGAAGTCTTCACCACCCTCATGGGCGAACTGGTGGAACCCCGCCGCAACTTCATCGAAAGCAACGCCCTGCGGGCGCAGAACATCGACGTGTGATGTTGTAGGATCTCATTTACTTCTAGATTTGTCTCACAACTCTAGATTTATTTGGATCCCATAAAATGAAAAAGCCACTCGCCGCGAGTGGCTTTTTTTCTGTTCATCGGCCAAAGCCGACCTTGGCCCCACCTGCGTCAAGCGTCCACTAACTGATCGCAAGCAGCCGAAGATGTTTAGTCTAGCCGGCTCTGCGAGGGCCACAAAAAATCAGTAATAGCCGTAGTTCTGTTCCATCTCACTCATCCAGGAATAGATTCCGCCCAATAGCATGAACACACTGTCCATGATTTCGGAAAGGTGTCGAACGTTCACGTACCGTAATTCAGGAAGTGAGACCTCGCCTTTCTTGTTTGTCGGGTACCGAAATGCATAAGAGCCTGGATCGACCTTATCCAACTGGAGTATGAAGCTTTCGATTGCTGGCAGTTCCTCGCCATCTGCACGAGGGTCCAACTGCTCCAGCAGCTGCCTAAGCTCACGCCAAAGCGGCATCAGGCCGTGCTGATGATCTCTGGCGGCTTCCTTGCCTGCCAAGCGACGAGCCAGCGGCAGTAGGAGCTTCAGTTCCAGTTCCAGTCCTTGGCGGTAGAGGAATACCAAGGGATAGACCACGCTATCGAGTGGCGCTTGCCGATGAGTGAGCGCCTGCACCAGAGCGTCGGCGGCATCCTTGTAGCCGGCGGCGTAGATGTCCCAGGGGAAATGAGTCCACCCCAGCATCGCGTTGTTGTACCAATCCTCGCCTTGAATGAAAAGCGGTTGGCCGGCAAAGTCCGATGGCGACAGCACTCTTGGGAGCGGGTCTAACTCTACTGCTGGATCATTTTCTTGGTTTTGCATGGCAATTTCGCAGGATGGGTTCACGACCAGGATCGATCAGGGTTCTCAATTCGTTGGCACGTCGTAGCGTTTGAACAGTGCCTCGAAAAAGGCTTTGACGTCGGCTTTCGCCTTCGGCGCCCGCAACTCTGCTGCCCCGAATCGAAAGACTTCATAGCCAGCGAGTTTGAGTTCCCGGTCGGCCTTGACCATGTGTGCATAGCGTTGCACGTCGGCACTACCTGCGGCATCCGCATAGTGATGCTTCCCATCTACCTCAATGACGACGCGCACGCCTTGCGGCAGCAAGAGTAGGAAGTCCATGCGAAACCGTAGGAGGGCGTCTGGCCCGCGCTCTGTGGCAGTCCGCGGATCCCAGTGCAGCCACACTTCAGGTAGCAGTGCTGGCAGGAAGGGCACCGCGCTGCGGAAACCCTCGAAGAAGGCCTCAAACAACAGCGTTTGCGGTGGGGAGTTATGCGGCAAGCTGGCCTTCAGACGCGTAAACAGGGACCGCTTGGCCATGTTAGCGTCGGCAATCTGCTCCGTTTCGCTCCACCACTGTTGCAGGTCATTCCAGCGGAGTCCCTCATTGCCGATGGGCCGGTCATAGACGAGTACCTTGTCGGCATTGGTGACGATCTCGACATCGTTGTCCAGGGCATCGCGGAAGCGTAGGTCAGGCTTGTCGGGCGAGGCAAAGATAAGGTTTTTGGGACGGCCTTTGGTCGCCGCGTGAAGTGAGACCACGGAAAAGATCGGGTAGCCGCCTTCAGAGCCCGTCTCTCGCAACTCGACGCCGCAACTGCGTAGCGGTTCGTTAACGCAGGCCACGAAATGGCGCTGAGCAGCTTCGTCAGGACGGATATCCGCAGACGCAAGACCCTCCAAAAACAAGGCAAAGCGCCGATCAGATGCGTCGTACGCCCCCAACTTGTCGAACAGAGTGTCTGCCGGCCAGTCCTCTGGGTTCCGGTGTACATGCTGTTGAATTTCGGCGCGCAATCCTATGCGCTTACCGCCAAGCAGAACCATCCAGTCGTCGGCATCCAGAATCCAGAGCTGGTCAAGTAGTTTGTCGAACTTGCGCGCATCTCCGTAGAGTTCTTCGCTGTTGAGCTTACGCGCAACCTCGCGCCGATATCGCTTCGGAATGGAAGGGTATCGGCCACCGCTCCAGAGGAGGTCCTGAATCTGGTTACGCACAGTGGCACTAGGTGGGTGGAAGATCAACAGTTTGCGGGCGACCGCCGGTAGCTCCTCGTCCGTGAGTGCGTTGAAGCTGGCCGCCATGCGTTCGCGCTTGGAACCATCGGGGCCGGGAGCTGGCAACCCCAGTTCTTCGCAGAGCGTGGGCAGCATCATATGCGTGCCGACATCCTTGAGACCGGTTATCAGTGGTTCAAGTGCCCTGCGAAGCTGCGCATAATCCATATTCATATGCGGAGATGCGTGTTCAACCAACGGGTGGATAAAACTAGTAAGGCCTTGCTGGGAATGGCTGGCAGAGCTTGTCGATGAAATCATCGGTCGTGTCACATGCAACAAGCTGTGCGTCCAAAGCGGCGATATAGTGCTCAATCTTTCTCATCGCTTTAGGGTTCGACTCATCGGCGAAGGACAGTACCTTTTCCTTCATTGTTTTTATCCTTTTCCGAACATTCTCGATGGATTTGCGTTCCTTTTCTGGATCAAAGTCGATTCCATGCCCAGCAATAATGAAGCTGTGCTGCAAACGCTGGAATGGGAAGACGGCAACACCCTCTCCATCACTGCGGGTCATGCGACCAAACATCTTTTTTACGCAGTCATCACCAAACTCTTCAACGTATTGGCAGAATCCCTTGTCGACTTCTATAAACGGTGTCCCTTTGTCCTCCGGGTCACGCTGAAACAATGACACCTTGGACTCGGCCGCGTAGGCGTTCTGGTATCCCGTCCCGATAAACTGATCTTCCGAATGATAAATGTGACCGCGTGTGATGTGACCTCGGCACAGGATACCGTGTTGCAAAAACCTCATTGCAATGACCCAGCAATAATTGACCAGGTTGATTGCGCCGGCTGGTGAAATCTCGGTGGAAATCACTGCGCAGTCAGAAATTTGGGAAAGTCGGAAGTCGATATTGTTTTCGATTCGCCGACTACACGGACACAAGAATGGACCTTGGGGTTCGAGTTTCTGACGTTCATCAGACGAACCAAAATTCTTCAAAAGCTCAAGTATCTGGGCCAGAGGAATCCCCTTGCCAGACTCTGAGTCGGCAACCATTTGCTTAAAGCCAAGGATATCGACAAAGGCAACAAATTTTTCTTTGAATTCAGAGGGGAGTGATTTGGACACCTAGAAGGCTCACCTTGGTTATTGCACACAATTATGCCAATTTGCTGACGTAGAGTGTAAAGATGACTCTCAGAATGGCTGGTGTGGCGTCATCAGCAGTCTTCAATGGAAGCGACTTCGATGACCGCTATTGGCCGAGATCCAATCTTTCGCCACGATGACCGCGAGCAGCATGTCTTCGGCCACAGCGGCCGCTGGCGTCCTCAAAGAAAAAAGTTCCGATTACATACCGGCCATTGGCATTTTGAGGCTGGGAATAGCCGTTTTTTCTCTTGACTACATTAGCTTTCGAGCGGTTGGAGTCCCTCGCCACGATAGCCTTGATGACTTACGCATGTTGTCAAAACAGGGAACGGTGTGATTTGATGCTGCGGTTTGACCCTTTTCGCGACTTTCACTGCAAAGCGTTCTGTATCTCAGATTGAAACTGCCATGAGCAACTGTCCGTCGATTCTGTTCAAGGTTGTCCCCCCCAGAGCTAAAGATGTCTCAGTTATCCCGCCTGCCTTTGTTCTCGAACAGGATAACTGGAACGACTTTTCCTTCCAGACGCAGTACCACCTCTCCTACTATGCCCCTACTACCGGTGGTGGTGTCGAAGTAACTAGTCTAGGACCGGTGAAGATTCTCCGACGGGGACAGACGAAGGCCGACGGCCTCCTAGTGACGTCAGACTTTCACTTATTGGACTCGCAGTTCTGCTCTGTTGGCCAGTCGTTAGACTATTACGAGAGGGCTAGAGAACTTGGAGCGGTTGGGCGCACGGCCCTCGAGGCCCTCAGGGACGTGATTGAATTTCCAAACCTTGTGGCCGAGTTTGAAGCTGAAGAAGGCTGGGCAACATCTCTGTTCCGGGATCAAAGAGACAAGGGCCTAAAATTTCGCTACTTGGCGACAGGTCTTGTCAACGGCCACTACCTCAAGGCGCCAGAGGACCAGCAGTCCTTCAATTTTCATGTCGAAGGTTGGCAATCAACGGTGTCGTTTGACACAACTTCCGGCGAACCTTGGACCTTTCTTGGTTATAGCCTTCCTGAACGGGTAAACGTGCTCGTTGGCAGAAACGGCTCAGGAAAGAGCACCCTTCTTGCGCGGCTAGCTCGTGTTGCTTTCGGGTCTCCGTCGGAACGAACCGAGCGTCCTCTTAAGCACCTTGGCAAACTGACACCAGAGGGTGTTGGGTTCCCAAGAATTGTCACGGTCGCTTTCAGTCCATTCGACAGCTTCAAGATTCCCGGTTCAGACGATCGAAACAGGCTTCAAATTGCCAAGGATCTTCAGCGCGGGGCCGGGCGCTTTGCATTCATCGGATTGCGCGACTTCTCTGCCGAAATCGACATCTCTGGAGCGAGCAACGAGTTGCCAGAGGTTCGCGCTTCAACTGAGGTGGATGATCGTGTCTCTCAGACAAGATTGAAGTCGATCGAGCAGCTTGCGGACGAATTCGAATCCTATCGGGTGCGCATTCAAGAAAAGGATCGAGGCCTCGTCTTGCAGAGGGCGCTGAAAAAACTCGAGAGGGGCATGTTCAGCGACGCGGACGGTAGTGCGATACTGCAGCTGCCAGCAGAAGTCGCCCGCCAATGGTTCTTCCGCTGCAGTACTGGGCATAAGATCACGCTACTGGTGACGTTCGGATTGGTGGCATGCCTGGAGTTTAATTCATTGGTATTAATCGATGAGCCAGAGACGCACCTGCATCCGCCGCTCCTTGCCGCAATGATGCATGGCCTACGAGGTATTCTCGAAGAATATGAGTCGCTCGCGGTCGTAGCAACTCACTCCCCGGTTGTGGTCCAGGAATCTATGGCTCGTCACGTCCATGTCGTTCGACGAGAAGGTGATTTCACAAGTGTCCTCCCTGTATCCACTGAGACGTTTGGGGAGAGCATCGGACACATCACAGCGCAAGTTTTTGGCATGGAAAGCAATGCAACAGACTTTCACACGGTTCTTGACTCCCTGATAGAGAAATATCACACCGTCGAGAAGATTGAAGCTCTTTTCATGGACGGGGTCATGAGCCATCAAGGCAGAGCCTATGTTTTGAGTCGCTTGGCCGCATCCAAGCAGTCCTAATATGTGGAACCTCAAAAAGCTTGATGTCGAGAACATCAGACAACACCTCGAAATAGCATTTCCGGAAGCCCCGCCAGATCCTGTCATCACCAGCGCTGATCTAGATAAGGTCGTCACCTACTACAAGTTGTATGAGGAGAGGTGCGGCCGGCCCTGTGCTGAACTTGTTGGCGAGGACACTTCGGAGGCCCTTCGGCAGCGGGTTCACGATGCGTACAGCCTCGTTCAGGATGGTCGTAGACTAGGAGCGCTAAGGTCCGCGATCAAGATGCTGGCGGAAGAGTGTCCCTATTGCGGATATGGGCCTATCGAAGAACTTGACCACTTACTGCAGCGCGGCCAGTACAAGCTCTTTAGCATCTTCCCGCTAAATCTTGTCCCAAGTTGCGGCACATGCAACAAGGGCAAACGCAAGAAGCCATCAACAAATCCAGCTGAGCATCAAGTTCATGTCTACCTAGAGGATGTATCTGCCTACGAATTCTTGAAGGTGATAGCAAAGATTGACCCTCAAACGGGCGGCTTACAAACAACCTACAAGATTGAAGCTCCTGCGGGGATGCCAGACAGTATTCGAGATCGCCTTGAAAACCATATCTCCGAGTTTGATCTTCAAAGTAGATACAAGAAGCAGGTAAACATCTTTCTGGGTGGAATGGAATACATGATCACCTCTTCCTTCGAGATGGGGGGAGCCGATGCCCTTCGGCACTGTCTTGAGGGCACCGCGACTGCGCTCAAGAAACGATTTGGGTCAAATGACTGGAGGACAGCCCTTTTACGAGGTCTGGCTGAGTGCGAAGAATTCTGCGCGGGCGGCTTTCGAACTGCGCTTGGACTCGAATTGGCTGACGTGGCAGCAAATCCAGTGGTCGAACCAGCCTTGTAGCAACTAGCTAGACAACGCATATCGGCAAGAGATAACCCATCTGTAAGGCCATCGGGGCTAAGACCGAGCCGCCAGAACTGTCATGAAGTACGCAGCTACGGCGGTTTATGACGGTTTAGGCAGCAGGTTTTTAGGACCGCTTCGGGGCGATTGTATGCGTTCGGAAAATCGAAAAACTGGCATTCATCTCTCGATTGTGCTGACAGGCAGCTATTCGTTGCATTGCCGTCTGATACAAACGGTCAGGTGAACGTCGGCAAAGGCCGACTTGTTGCCTGTTGCCACAGGCATGAGTCCGATGTACGGCCGAAGCGTGCGGTAAAGATTGCAACCGACTAAATCCGCAGCTGGGTGCAAATATTCGGATTCCACTGCTAACCGACAGGATGCGGCTCAAAGGGGGCGTTTGGGTTGATCCTCAACTGTTCCAGCTCATCGTAAATATGTAACTCACATCTGGTAGAAACGTTCCCTTCCGCATAAAGCATCGGGACGGGGCTGCTGAACACCAAGTGGCTCTCAATGCTACAGTCGGCTCCAAGCTTGAGAAACTTGGCAACCTTTTCCTTGTAGGCTGCAAGAAGGTCGACGCGGTCCAGGTGCTTTCGTAGCGAATCACGCTTGCCATTCGGAAACACCTCGCCGGAATAGTCCATCAACTGCTCGGCAATCTCGCTGTACGACTTCTTGAACTGCAAATCCTTGCATTCCATGACCAAGACTCTCCGGCTGTTAGGGTCCCAGGCCAGGACGTCGACATCGCCGTAGTTCCGGTCGAGCCTGGAAGACAATATCTTGGTGGGCGCGACTTCTGGAAGCACCTCCCACCCGAGCTCAGCCATCCTTGTCTTAACCTTCTCGTTGAACTCGTGACCATCGCGATGCCGAGCAAAGCCGGCGTACTTCTGCATGGCAGGACCGAGATGGTTGTCCGGATAGTTGGCAGAGTAGTAGTTGCGCATGGTGAACGAGAGCGCCTCGCGCAGCAGGCCTGGCGCAAGCAGCATCTGCGGGTCGGCTTCATCCGTTATCTGCAATATTGGTCGCCTCAGAACGCTGAGTCGCCGACGAAGTCGCCATGAGTCAATATCTCGTTCCGCGTAACCAGGGGGCACTTGGCGCCATGATGAGCGCGTCAACAAACTCAGCGCCGAGACAATCGCTTCGCCGTCTGCAGCGTTCTTCGCCAGAGCAACCAACTCGCTTCGGCGGAGTCTTGACACCGGCTCTTGCAGGTCTATTCCGCGGTTCTCGACCGCATCGACAAACTGCCGGAATGCGTCCAGCTCCGCACCAAACTCACCGCGCCAAGCGTCGAGGAACTCGGGCTCAATTACTCCCCTCAATTGCTCTGCGATACTGGGTATTTCCAGGTTTTTGGCGTAGCTTTGGGCTGAATCTTTGTAACGAACCTCGCTGGTCTTGGTCCCGAATCTGGTCATCACCTTATCAATAATGCTGTGGTCGACGTATACGTCGCCGATCGCCTGGATAGCGATCTGCGGCACCATCAGCCCCCAGTGGATCAGGCCCGACCAGCCTCCAAGGTGAAATATCTGTGAAGTAAGCGTCATCAGCAACGTATGGTCGATTTCGCCAAGCCGGCGCCCACCTTCCAGCGGGCACTCGCAGAGTGCCATTTCGATAAGCACGCGGGAGTTCTGAAATATGGCGTTGAGTTTGAAGTCATGATCCCGCATGGGACCAAGCGCCAGCGCCTCGTCATTGGTCCGAAATGCAAGGTTCGCCGCTGAAGTTCTATGCCAGTGCTCACGCGATACCGACGCTATCTCGTAGTTCAATAGCAGACTGCAGAGTACGTCCAGGCGGTCCAGGGAGCGCAGCTGTTCGCACAGCTCGTCCTCCAATTTCCGGACCAACTGGTTGAGGTAATCGCGGCAAGCATCCTTGCCCACGATGACGTTGCCTTCGCTCGGGTCGCGCACCTTCCAACCAAGCCCAATCTTTGTGTTCCCGTCGTCGTACTTGCTAACGTTGACCGTCCTCTGCTGGCTAAGCATGGGAATAAAATCGCGGAACTCACGAGCAACCATTATGTGAGATTGGCGCGCACTCTCATTAGGTACAATCCAGTTGAACAGCATGTCCTGGTCAACCTGATGCTGGCCCGCCAAAAGTGCCACACCACGAATAAGTACCTTGACCAGTGCCGCCTCCGCAACGTTTGCTGGATTAAAGAGGGCGCGGTCGAACTGTGGCGAAATCGTCAATTGGACCGTTCGGCTGACTTGGTCGACTTCCATCGTGATGGAGCACTCGGCGTCTTCCGCGGTTCCAAATGGTTCAGCCGGGTCAAAGAGCTGCTGCGGGTGGGTGAAGACGCATTTCCAGAGAATCGGGCCATCGCCCAGGCCGGGGCCGTAGGCGTCTTCCAGTAGCGGTGCAGCGCGGCGGCACCACGTGCCCAGCATCCTCCAGCGTTCGTAGCTTCCGGTGTCGGAACCGTCCAACGACGCCAGCTCGAACCACCACGCTCTAGAGCCTCCCTTACAGACCCCCATCGGTTTGCGGCCATTCTCCGGTTCTACTTCCCCATAGATCGGGCTCTCATTCTCGTCTTCGAAGTAGCTAGACCCTTCGGTATGAACCCTTCTCCACGTTCCGTCAACGAAGGGCTCAGCATGCACATCGCGAGACCTAGCCACCGAATGTCGAGCGTCAAGGAGTGCGTTCTGGCGGATAGCAAGTATGACCTTCTGGCCACTCGCTTCTGAAGGTATGGCCCCATGGGGAATGAGGTGTCCATCCAGTGACTCGCCCCAAGCCGCAAGGTTTAGGAAGCCGTTGACGTTCTGAAGTCTGACTCCCAGGGCTTTAAGTCGCCGATCCCCATCGAGGATGCGCCACAGCTCCAGAAGTGACATGTCCTGCATCGACTCCAGCGTGAAGAAGTCTGCAGCTGCGAGGTGGATCACTTCCCACTTGGCCCGCTCATAGATGTCCAGCGCATAGTGGGCCCCCCTTCCAACGCCGCACGTCACCAGAAGCACCACCCCCTGCTCGAATGCCATGTTTTTCGCACAAGCATCTTGTGCTTCAGCAATAGCCTTCTCCATACGCGCTTTGAGCGCTTCCGAGGGTACGTAGAGTCCAAGAATCCCACCCTCCTCGTACCCTTCCAACGTGTCCAGGAGGCACATCAAGACAACCGGCCTGCCGTGGTCGACCTGCCATGCGGCGCAGCTGAAGTAGCCGCCCTTCGCGCGGCCAAATACCGGTTTTGGCCCTGGTCCGCGTAGGAATCTCGAGCGCTGCAACTCTTCCATGTACTCGCGGGCAAGTATTTGTACGAAGAACTCTCGGTTTTCACCGGAGCCGATGGTTTCAATAATGAACCGCCGGATCGCACCACTGACGGCAGTGGGCAGCACCAGGAAAAAGCTCCTGCCGGCTATCGCTACAGGGGAACGCTCGAGGTCGGTACTTCCAATGGCTTGGTCGAGCAAGCCTCGGCGCCCTTCCACCTCAAAGGTGAATGGAGCGAGGTGATTAGGAATGATTCTGGCGTGCATCAGGTCGTCCCAGCTGAACTCGACCAAGCCCTGGAGGGCTTGATGCTGTCCCGCCAGCTCCTTTGACAGAATTTGCGCCTGCTCTTCCGAGCCCTTTTGATTGCGCGTCAGGCCGGCGCGCCTGCAAGTAAGGTCTGAAAGTGTCAGCAGCGCGTAGACACAGTCCGCCATGAGTCGTAGGTTCGGGTCATCCGGCAAGTCTTCAATGATGTTGACGAAGCGTTGCAGGTAGAACGTACCATTCTCCCAGGTTCCCTCAAGGACCAAGAAATTCCCGCGGCGAGACACGATGTTTCCGACAAACACGTCTTCGGGCGGGTCCTCGGTCCTGCCGTGACTACGCCCAACAGAGGAGAACCCCTTTTTTAGGACTCCTGACGTCGCGGACTGTTCGCCATTACCCAGGGCCATGCTGAGTTGGACCAGTGTCTCCAGTCGAAGACAGTTGCTTTGCAGCGATGGTTGAAGGAGAAGGCCTCCAAAAGTCGCCGCGAGCCGTATCGGATGGAAGGTACGCAGGTCGCGAGTGAATGGCTTGCAGTCATCCGCAACCTGGCGGAGATGCGCAGCGGGCATTGAAGCCATCATCAACTCTGTCAGCGCTTCCAAATCGGGCAGCTTGCCCGCATGCTTTTTTGTCATTTTGTTTCCCTGGACCATCATCAAGACAGCCGATGCCTGCCACCTGTTGGTGCGTTGCCAGGGTGCAGTCCCCCTTGTTCCGCGATCCCAAAGGAGGGTAACCCCAAGTCCTAGGACTCTCATTCGCAATCAATTATGCCATTGATATTTATTGGCAGATTCCGAGGAACATCATTACGAATGAGGACTTAGCCATATAGCGCCATATGAAATTCCATGGTCGGCAATCTGGATCACATCGGCTACTTGAATCGGCCTATCCGGGGGATAGAAATCATCATTGGTGGGTTGAAACTTAATTAAGTTACTTGCGATTGACCTGCCCCCTATCAATCACAATTAAACAATAACTTATTTATCAATCACTTACGGTTGTTTTGCAGCAAAACCCGTGCTATTTTCGGTAAGTCGAAAACCTTCTTACTGAAAACTCGTGAGTCCCTTTGCCAGCTATTTGAGAGCCCTGCGGAAGCAGCGTGGACTCCGCCAAAAGGAGTTGGCCCATTTGCTTGGCTACGAAGCCTCTTATTGGTCGGCACTCGAACGTTCGGAAAAGGGCCCTCCCAAGCAGGACTTCATCAATCGCCTTATTCAAGGCCTTCAGCTAACTGAAGAAGAGCAGGCCACCCTGGCCCAAGCACTCAAGCTTTCCCGACGCCACATCTCACTCCCATCCCGGGCCAGTGAGCGTGAATACGCCCTGCTCCACCAACTGGAGCCCCAACTGGGCCATCTTCAGCCCATTCAAATCCAGCTCATCGAACTGGCACTTCAGATTCCTGAGGTACGGGACCATCACGTCCAGCCCTCTGCGTAGCCAGGAGACATCCAACTAACCAGGAGGAACCCACCATGTAAAAAGGGCAAGCACAAAGGCTTGCCCCCTTGGCAGCTGACGCTACCGGTCTAGACAACCAAAGTATCGTCTTCTCCCATCTGGGGCGTCAAGTCTCATATCCCATTGATTCAACGAGATATCAGTCAGTTTCGTACTGACTGCGGTGTTTTTTTGTCTCGATTTTCAAGACATGCGGCTGGCGCAGGTTCCCCTTACGCCCGCCGCCAGGAGAAAAACGATGCTCGCTAGAAAAGTTGTAACCCGCCGCGGCAGGCGCTTCCGTGGCTATTTTCCTTCCCACAAGCTCCATCGGATGGTGGCTTGGGAATCTCTTCTGGAAAGGGATGCCATCCTGCTTTTGGAGATATCCCCGGGAGTCGTTTCCTTCCAGGAACAACCGACTGTTATCCAGTATTTCGATGGGAAGTCACTCTGCGACTATTACCCAGACTTCGAGGTTGTCCTGGCAGACGGTTCGGTATTTCACCTGGAGGTTAAGACCACCTCCAAGCTGAAGAGCCCCAAGGTTGCCACCAAGTTCGCGGCTATCGCCACCCATTACCAGGAAAGGGGAATGGGCTTCCGGGTCGTTACGGAACAGGAGTTACAGCGTGAGCCCCTCCTGAGCAACGCTCAGGACCTTGCCTATCTCCGGGGCAAGACCAGTCGGTCCCTGCCATCGTTCCACGAACTTCGTACCGACCTGGGTGCCGACGTCATTGCCTTTGCGAAGGCCGAAGACATCCTGGGCCGGGATACCGTCCTGCATCTGATCGCTCATGGGATGCTGGGATGTGACATCTCCCAGCCCCTGACAGGCAATACCCTGCTGACCATCCAGGAAGGAGGACGCAATGATTCGGTTCTCTTCTAAGGTCGGGCTGCGCTTCCTGGAAAAGGAAATGGGTTGGGAACTCAGCCGGCGCCTAGTAACCGGCAAGATCCAGTTCCAATCAGATCTCGGAGAATTACTAAACCTGACGGATCAAGAACTACGGGCCCGTTGGTTGTCCCAGGACTGGATCGTGGACGAATCCTCCCTGGGCACCCTTGCTAATGCCATCTATCTCGCGGCTCCGCGGGACCTCGGAACTTATCCAGAAAGCCAGCAACGGGAAGCCAAACGGCGTAAACACTACCTGGAGGCCATCGATCCTGAGCACACCCGCTACCACCAGGAGCGCTGGCGAACCATCATTATCCAAGTAGCGGACCGTATAGGAGATCGCTGTCCCCCTTGTCCTGCGACCGTCCATACATGGTGGCGGCGCTATCGTCTGGCCAAGAGCTTCACCAGTCTGATTCCTCGCAATAAGCCAATACACCGACCCTATGTAAAGCTGGCCTACCAAGTATTCGAAGAAGTTGTTGCCACGGTATATCTGACCAACCAAAAACTACCAAAACAAGTGGTCGTGGATGAGCTTCATCGCAGGATTCCTGCTGTGAATCAGGGGCTGCTTAAAGAAGACCGGATAAGGGTCCCTTGTCGAGCCACGATCTATCGTTGGTTAGATGGCTTGCAACACGATCTGGTGGACGCCTCTCGAGAAGGGGCTGAGGCAGCCCGCATGAAGTACCGGGCTGCCATCGGTAGCGTGAAGGTCGGCAATGTCCTAGCACGCATCGAAATCGACCACACTCCTCTGGATTTGATCGTTATTGACAGCCTAACGAAGCTGCCCTTGGGACGCCCCTGGCTGACCATGGCCATCGATAGTTATTCACGCATGGTCGTGGGGTTCTATATCAGCTTTAACGCCCCCTCTGGCCATGGTGTCCTGCAGTGCCTACGCCGTTCCATACTACCGAAGGATGAATGGCTGGTCCGATTCCCGGACATCCGGGGCCAGTGGCCAGCTTACGGTATCCCGGAACTGATTGCCGTGGATAACGGAGCAGATCTTCACTCTGACGCTCTGGAAGGGGCCTGTCTGGAAATGGGGATCCAGATACTCTTCTCTGGCTCCAAAACCCCTCAGCACAAGGGGGCGATCGAACGGTTCTTCCGAACCATGAACATGGGGTTAATCCATCGTTTGCCGGGGACGGTGTTCTCCAATGTGGATGAGCGGGGGGACTACCCGGCAGAAGAGAAGGCTGTGATCGATATGGAAGGCCTGCTCTATCTCATCACCAAGTGGGTGGTGGACGTCTACAACGTCACGCCGCACCGCGGCATCAATGCCCGCCCTATCGACCGATGGTACGAATCGGCAGAGCGCCGGATCATTGAGCTGCCGGCCTATCCCCAGCAATTGGAGATCATCGCCGGGATCCCGGCCAAGCGGACCTTGTTTCATTACGGCATCGAGCTGGATGGCCTCCAATACAACTCTGAACTTCTGCAGACCATCCGGCGCCGTGCCGGCGCCAATGTCCCGGTCTCCCTCAAGTACTACGAGGACACGGTGGCTCACATCCATGTCTTCGATTCCCATGCACAGGAGTACCTCAAGGTACCAGCCAAACTGGCGGAGTACGCAGAAAACCTGCCCCGGGATATCCACCGGCTAGTCCGGGAAAACGCCCGCAAGCGCTTTGGGGACAACTGCGCCAATCCCCAGTTGCTCCAGGCCCGGGCGGAAATCGAGGCGATCATCCAGGAGGCCATCAAGGCCAAGAAGATGGGATACCGCAAGGCAGGGGCGGGTTACCTCATGCACGACAGCGAGGCCGTGCTCAATGGGAAGGATCCGCTGGCAGAAGCCCGCAAGCCCCTGAAGCCGGTCAAGGAGGTCGTACCCCTGGCATTGCCCTCCGGGCTGGATGACAACCTGCCGGATTTTTCTATTGGCGAGGGGGTGTGAGATGGAACCCTTAGCCGTAATGACCCAGTTCGCCCCAGCAGCAGTTCCGTTCCAGGCCCCGGGCCTGGGCTTCAAGCTGGTCATGGACCCTATCCCCCACCAACGCTACCGGGAGTCCATGTACGGCATCGCCGAGTTGCACCTGCGGCGCCGGAACCATGGGGCCGGCGGTGGCCTACTCCTGACCGGACCCTCCGGCGCCGGCAAGAGCACCATGGTGCGGGCCTATGGAGAACGCTTTCCCAGGCAGCACCTGGCTGAGCGGACGGTGGTGCCGGTGCTGATGGTGACGGTCCCGGCCTCCCCCACCGCCCGCAGCCTGGCCGGGGCCATCCTGGAAGCCCTGGGCCAGAAGAAGGCCCATCGGGGTACCGCCCCGGAAAAAACCTCCTGGATCTACGACCTCTTCGTGAAATGCGGGGTGGAGATGGTGATCCTGGATGAGTTCCAGCACCTCTTCTACGCCCCCAGTCTCAATGCCTTCCGGGATATCACCGACTGGCTGAAAAACTTCCTGGAGGACACGAAGGTAGGCATGGTGGCCTGCGGGCTGCCGGCGGCCGAGCTGGTGGTGAACAGCAACGAGCAGCTGGCCCGACGGTTCTCGGAGCGGATCCGGATTACCCCCTTCTCCCTGGAGGTAGCGGAGGACTTCCAGGAATTCCGCGGCATCCTTAAGACCATGGAGACGCACCTGCCTCTCCTGGTCGAAGTCCCGCTCCATGAAGCCAACCTGGCCCGCCGCTTCCATGTGGGCAGCTATGGGCTCCTGGACTATGTCGTCAAAATCATCGAGGGGGCCATCTCCGCCGCCACGGCCGCAGGCCTGGACACCCTGGACCTGCCGGCACTGGCGGCGGGCTTTCGGAACCGGGTATGGCGGGATGTTCCAGATCGTCTCAATCCCTTCCATCCGGAGTCGCCCCTGCGTCCCCTGGACCGGCCGGGGGAGGTGTTTTACCTCCATACCCGGCAGGACCCGGTGGGTTCTCCCGTGGCCCGGAAGCTGGGCATGAATCTGACCCGGGGAGGGAAGTGAGATGAATGATCAGCTCTTCACTCCGTCCTCGGCACCGGATCTCCTGCTCCGTCCCCACCCCAGCCGGCATGAAGGTCCTCGGGGTTATCTGCTGCGGCTGGCCGAGGCCAACTGCATGACGCTTAACGATCTTGGCCAGGCAGGGATTCATTTCGATCCAGATTGTCTGTCACGCCATCAGTTGCTCCCCGATCCTGCCCTGGATCCTCACCTCCATGCCCATGTGGCCCGGGTTGCCCTGCTGGCCGAATCGAAAGGCCGGGTCTGGAACATGCACCATGCGAGGTTCTGCCCGCAGTGCCTGGCAGAAGACCCGACCTGGCAGGCCTCCTGGGAAATCTACTTCCTGGATGTCTGCCCCAAGCATGGGGTCTGGATGGTGGACCAGTGCGGCTCCTGCGGCCAGCCCCTGAAGTGGAAGCGGGATTCCCTACTGCGTTGCCAGTGCGGATCTGATCTGCGGGAGGAGACTTCCGGCCCCGCCCCAGACAACCTCCGGCGCCTGGCGGCCATCCTGGAAGACAAGCTGCTGCGCTGGCCCGAGGGTGAGGCGCCAGCTCCCCTCACCTACCTGGATGCAGACCAGACCCAGCGGCTGATCCGCTTCCTGGGCACCCATATGGATCCCATGGCCAATCCCCGCCCCTTGAAGCTGCGCAACTCGGGTCGCCTGGAAGGATCCTGGCCGGTATCGACCCTGGCGGCGGAGATCATTTTTCGGTGGCCGGAAGGTTTTCATCAGGCGCTCAACCAGCTTCAGGCCAACTCCTCCGGAGAAAAGAAGGGACTCCGGGATACCTTCCAGCACGCCTATACCTACCTCTACAAGGGTTTCAAGGAGGCAGGGTTCAGCGATGTCCGTAAGGCCTTTGAAGAATGGATTACCGTTCATTGGAAAGGCGGGGTTGCCGGTAGGAATCGGCGCCTGCCCGAGATGATCCAGAAGAACGCCCAGTGGATCCCCGGTACTGTTGCTGCCCATGAACTGGGGATCAGCCTCAAGCAGCTGCGGCGCCTGATCACCGAAGGCAACGTCGAGTGGGAAGAATTCCTGAGTACCGCCGGCCGCAAGTTCCTCATGGTCCGCCGGGACCAGCTGGCGCACATCCAGGAGCAGCTGAGCGGGGAGATCACCATGGAAAAGGCCATGGAGATGCTGGGGCTCGGCAAGGTCCGGATGCAGCGGCTCCTCACCCTTCTTTTCCCCAGCGCCCGCCGTATCTGGGACAAGGAACATCTGCCCTGGCGGATCCCCCGTGGCGAGGTGGAGGCCCTGCTGGAAGTCGTCACCGATTTGCCGGTGCTGACCATTGCCGAGGAACACCAGGTCTCCCTGGGCTACGTCCTCAAGTTCTGGCATTGGACGGGGGATGAGATCCTGGCCCTGGTGGAAGCCGTGAAGGCCGGGGCGCTGAAACCCCAGGCTTTCCTGGATGGGGCTCGTGGCATCACTCGTTGGATTTTCGATATCGCGCAGCTTAGGGCTCTGCAGCAGCGCCTGAACAGCGGCCGTTCCAACTGGGTCAGCATTCCAGAAATGGCCAGGATCCTGGGGGTGAAGCAGCAGGTCGCCTACTGGCTTACCCACCATGGATTCGTACATGCAGAAAGGTTGGGATGCCTTAAGAACCTGGGGTCCCGGGTAAGCCGGGAAGAACTGGAGCGATTCCAGCAGAACCATGTGCTGGGAAAAGAGATCGCGGAGATTCTGGGGTGCTCATCGAAGAAGATGAGCCTGATGCTGGCCGAGCAGGGGATTTACCCGTTGCGTGGTGAGGGACCGACCCCCTGCCGCATGCTGATCTATACTCGGGACAGCGAAGTTCAACGGTTCCTGGTTCAGGTCACGGGGTCTGACCCGAGGGAATTCCGGTTGGTAGGATTCCTGGGGGCTGCGGTGAACATTCAGTAGGATTATCGCGTCCATTGAGACGAAATTTATGGCTCGTCTCATTTTCGGTCTGCAACCTATTGATTCCGCAAGCTGGGTATCTAGTAGGAAATGAGAACCTACAGATGTTGTAGGATCTCATTTACTTCTAGATTTATCTCACAACTCTAGATTTATTTGGACCCCATAAAATGAAAATGCCACTCCCAAGGAGTGGCATTTTTTTTCCGCTAGTCGGCCTTTGCTGCCCTTTGACACCCTCTATGACGCCTACCGCTTTGAGTGAAAAAGCAGTCATCGGATGGGCCTCCGTAAGCCGGAGCGACCCAGACTATGGCTTGTCCGCGGCGTTCACTCCGGGCATGAGCCAAGGGAAAGTACCCGGATTTTCATGCCCACATCATTCGCTTGCGCTTTCATCTTCTTATATGATCCGCGGAGCGCCAATCAATATCGACAACGACCACGCGAATGACCGAGAACCAGAACCCGGAACAAAAAGCCCGCGACAACATCGACGCGCAGCTCAAACTTGCTGGCTGGGTCATTCAATCCGCCAAGAAAATCGACTTCAGCGCCGGACCGGGCATTGCGGTTCGTGAGTACCAAACCGATGTCGGCCCCGCTGACTACGTCCTTTTCGTCGACAAAAAGGCTGTCGGCGTCATCGAGGCCAAGAAGGAAGAGCTCGGCCACAAGATCACCGAGGTCGAAGAGCAAACCGAAGGCTACGCCACGGCCAAGCTCAAATGGGTCAGCAACTGCCAGCCGCTACCCTTCCTCTACGAAAGCACCGGCGTCATCACCCGCTTCACCGATGCCCGTGACCCCAAGCCCCGCTCGCGCGAAATCTTCAGCTTTCACCGCCCGGACACACTCAAGGAATGGGCTGCCCAAAGCGCCAGCCTGCGCGGGCGCCTGCAGCACATCCCGCTGCTGAATCCGCAGCACGTCCCGGCAGCCGAACTACGCCTGCGCGATTGCCAGGAAACCGCCATCGCCAACCTCGAAGAATCCTTCAAGGCGGATCGCCCCCGGGCGCTGATCCAGATGGCCACCGGTGCCGGCAAGACCTACACCGCCATCACCTCGATCTACCGGCTACTCAAGCACGCCAACGCCAAGCGCGTGCTCTTCCTGGTCGACACAAAGAACCTCGGCGAACAGGCCGAGCAGGAAATGATGTCCTACGTCCCGCTCGACGATAACCGCAAATTCACCGAGCTCTACAACGTCCAGCGCCTGAAATCCTCCTACATCGCCAAGGATAGCCAGGTCTGCATCAGCACCATCCAGCGCCTCTACTCCATTCTCAAGGGCACCGAGCTCGACGAAGCCGCCGAAGAGATCAACCCGGCTGAACTGGCCCAACCCAAGGCGCCACTGCCTGTCGTCTATACCGAGAAGGTGCCGCCGGAATTCTTCGACTTCATCTTTATCGACGAATGCCACCGCTCCATCTACAACCTGTGGCAACAGGTGCTCGATTACTTCGACGCTAGCCTCATCGGCCTCACCGCCACCCCGGATAACCGCACCTACAGCTTCTTCAAGAAGAACGTCGTCAGCGACTACAGCCACGAAAAAGCAATGGCCGATGGCGTCAACGTCGGCAACGAGGTCTATGTGATCGAAACCCAGATCACCAAGGCCGGCGGCGAGATCAAGGCGCAGCAACAGGTAGAGCGCCGCGAAAAGCTCACCCGCAAGAAACGCTGGGAACAGCAGGATGAAGACGAAGCCTACTCCGCTACCCAGCTGGACCGTGCCATCGTCAATCCGGACCAGATTCGCACCGTCATCCGCACTTTCCGCGACAAGCTGCCGGAAATCTTCCCTGGCCGGAAGGAAGTGCCCAAGACTCTCATCTTCGCCAAGACCGACAGCCACGCCGACGACATCATCCAGACCGTCCGTGAAGAGTTCGGCGAAGGCAATGCCTTCTGCAAGAAGCTCACGTACAAGATCGACGAAGATCCCAAGTCGGTTCTTGCCCAATTCCGCAACGACTACTACCCGCGCATTGCCGTCACCGTGGATATGATCGCCACCGGTACCGACGTCAAACCGCTCGAATGCCTGCTCTTCATGCGCGACGTAAAGAGCCGCAACTACTTCGAGCAGATGAAAGGGCGCGGCACCCGCACGCTGGATATGGACGAGCTGCGCAAGGTCACGCCGTCCGCCAAGAGTGCCAAAACGCACTATGTAATTGTCGACGCCATCGGCGTCACCAAGTCGCTCAAGACCGCCAGCCAGCCGCTCATCACCAAACCTTCTGTACCGCTCAAGGATCTGGCCATGGCCGTGATGATGGGCGCCACCGACGAAGACACCGTCTCCTCGCTCGCCGGCCGCCTGGCCCGCCTCAACAAGCAGCTCGACGCCGACGAACAGCGCCTCATCCGCGACACCGCCGGCGGCGTCGAACTCGGCCAACTCGTCGGTAAACTGTTCGGCGCCATCGACGCCGACAACATCGAAGCCAGAGCGCTGGAGCTCGCCGGCCTGCCCATCGGCAGCGACCCCGGCGATACCAAGCGGCAGCAGGCACAGGAGCAACTGATCCAGGCCGCGGCCAACGTCTTCAACGGCGAACTCGTCGAACTCATCGACGCCATCCGGCGCGACAAAGAGCAGACCATCGACCACGACAACATAGATACCGTCTTGCGTGCGGAGTGGGACAAGGACGCCGCCAGCAACGCCCAGGCCCTGACCGAAGAATTCGCCGACTACCTTAAAGCCAATCAGGACAACATCACCGCCCTGACCATCTTCTTCAGTCAGCCGTATCGCCGACGTGAATTGAGCTTCGAACTAATCCGGCAGGTGCTCGACAAGCTTAAGACCGATAAGCCCAAGCTAGCCCCGCTGCGCGTGTGGCAGGCCTACAGCCAGCTAGACGATTACATGGGCGAGCAGCCGATCAGCGAACTCACCGCGCTTGTAGCCTTGATCCGCCGCGTTTGCGGCATGGACGAAAAGCTCTCAACCTTCGATGACACCGTCCGCCGCAACTTCCAAAACTGGATCATGAAGCACCATTCCGGTGGCGGCGAGAAATTCAACGAGGCACAAATGGCCTGGTTGCGTATGATTCGCGACCACGTCGCCAGCTCCTTCCACATTGAGCGCGACGATCTCGAAATGTCGCCCTTCGATGGGCAAGGCGGACTAGGAAAAATGTATCAACTGTTTGGTGTGCAGATGGACACGCTTCTTGATGAGTTGAATGAAGTTTTGGTGGCGTGATGGATGATTTTCCAAGCTCTTGGATTCGCGTTGAGATTGACCAGATACTCCTCTCCTTGACCAATGGCAACACGCTACAACAAGGGTGGAGTCCGCAATGCGAGGCGGTCCCTGCTTTAGCGAACGTCGAATGGGGTGTCCTTAAAACCACCGCAATACAAGAAGCGGCATTCTTGCCGGAGCATAACAAGCGGCTACCAGATACCCAAGAACCTCGTCCCCAAATCGAAGTGGTCGCTGGCGATATCCTAATGACCTGCGCAGGGCCGCGGAGTCGTTGCGGTATTACTTGCCTAGTTAAAAAGACCCCAAAGAAGCTTTTGATGTCGGGAAAGATGTATCGATTCAGGGCTAATCCTGAAATAGCGAATTCATCTTACCTCGCTGCTTTTCTTCAAACTCGTGAAGCAAAAGATGCCATCGATAAAATGAAGACTGGCATAAGTGATAGCGGCCTAAACCTTACACACGATCGCTTCAAACGGTTGCTTGTTCCGGTCGCCCCCCCTTTAGAACAACATCGAATCATCGCCAAAATCGAGGAGCTGTTCTCCGAGTTGGACAAGGGCATCGAAAGCCTGAAAACCGCCCAGGCCCAGCTCAAGGTCTATCGCCAGGCCCTGCTCAAGCACGCTTTCGAAGGTAAGCTCACTGCCCAATGGCGCGCCGACAACCCCGACAAGCTAAAAACCGCCGAAGCGTTGCTTGAGCGCATCCAGCGAGAGCGCCTCGAGCGCTATCAGCGGGAGGTTGCTGAATGGACGAATGCGGGTAAGTCTGGCAGCAAACCCAAGGCACCTAAGCCGCTGGAGCCGCTTACCGGCGAAGAGCTAGCCGAGTTGCCGGAACTGCCGGAGGGTTGGGCATATTCAAGACTGGGGATGCTGATCGACGAGCCGTCCTATGGCACGTCGAAGAAATGTGACTACGAAACCGATGGCATTGGCGTTTTGAGGATACCTAATGTGGTATCCGGAAAAATCGATGCATCTGACTTGAAGTTCGCTGAGTTTGACGATGATGAGATAGCAAGCTACAGGCTTGCTGATGGCGACCTTCTGATCATTCGATCAAACGGTAGCGTCTCGATAGTCGGACGATGTGCTCTTGTTTCCAGCAAGGACGTTAACTATCTGTACGCAGGCTATCTGATCAGACTTCGACCCAATCAGCGGATCGTGAAGCCCGCCTATTTGCTCAGTGCGTTTGCTACTCACGAAGTCAGAAAACAGGTCGAGAAAAAAGCCAAATCAACCAGCGGCGTTAACAACATCAACACTGGCGAGATCCAGGCGATCATCGTGGCCGTTTGCAGCACAGAAGAACAGCAACAAATTCAGACGGCCCTCGACGCTAAGCTCTCAGAAATCGATAAGCTTGAACAAACCTTGACAACCTCACTGCAACAAGCCGAAGCCCTGCGTCAGTCCATCCTGAAAAAGGCCTTCTCCGGCCAATTGGTCCCGCAAGACCCGGCCGATGCGCCGGCCTCTGAACTGCTGGCACGCATCAAGGCCGAACAAGCGGCCACCCCGAAAAACAAGAAAGCCCGTAAATGAACGCAACAGCCTCCATCGTCTCCAAGGTCTGGAGCTTCTGTACCACGCTGCGCGATGACGGCGTCGGCTATGGCGATTACCTCGAACAGCTCACGTACCTCATCTTCCTCAAGATGGCGGACGAATACAGCCAGCCGCCCTATAGCCGCAAGGTGGGCATCCCCGCTGAATACAGCTGGCCCGCACTCAAGACCAAGCGCGGTGCCGAGCTGGAAGTGCATTACGTTACGCTGCTGCGCGAGCTGGGCAACAAGCCGGGCATGCTCGGCACGATCTTTACCAAGGCGCAGAACAAGATTCAGGACCCGGCCAAACTCTATCGCCTGATCGACATGATCGACGAAACCCAGTGGGTGACCATGGGGGCGGATGTCAAAGGCGACATCTACGAAGGGCTGCTCGAGCGCAATGCCGAAGATACCAAGTCCGGTGCCGGCCAGTACTTCACCCCGCGAGCGCTGATCCGTGCCATGGTCGAATGCGTGCGCCCGGAACCAGGCAAGACGATTGCCGACCCGGCCTGCGGTACCGGCGGCTTCTTCCTTGCGGCCTACGATTTCCTCGTCGCCACGCACGCGATGGACAAGGCTCAGAAAGCTTTCCTCAAGCACGAAACCTTCTTCGGCAATGAGATCGTCGCCAGCACGCGACGCTTGGCGCTGATGAACATGTTCCTGCACAACATCGGCGAAATCGACGGCGAAAGCTCCATCTCCCCCAACGACGCCCTGGTCGCCAGCTCGCCCAGAACCGTCGACTACGTGCTCGCCAATCCGCCCTTCGGCAAGAAGAGCTCGATGAGCTTCACGAACGAGGAAGGCGAACAGGAGAAGGACGACCTCACCTACAACCGCCAGGACTTCTGGGCGACGACGTCAAACAAGCAGCTCAATTTCGTCCAGCACATCCGCACTATGCTCAAGACCACCGGCCGCGCCGCTGTGGTCGTGCCGGACAACGTGTTGTTTGAAGGCGGCGCCGGCGAAACCGTGCGCAAGAAGTTGATGGAAACGACCGACCTGCACACCATCCTGCGTCTGCCCACCGGCATCTTCTACGCCAACGGCGTCAAGGCGAACGTGCTCTTCTTTGACAACCATGCCGCCAGCAAGGACCCCTGGACCAAGGAAGTGTGGTTCTACGATTACCGCACCAACATTCACCACACGCTGAAAAAGAAGCCGCTGCGCTTCGAGGATTTGCAGGACTTCATTACCTGCTACAACCCGCAGAACCGCCACGAGCGGCAAGAGACCTGGAACGAGGCAAGCAACCCGGAAGGCCGGTGGCGCAAATACACCTACGACCAGATTGTCGCCCGCGACAAAACCAGCCTCGACATTTTCTGGCTCAAGGACAAGAGCCTCGCCGACCTCGACAACCTGCCCGAACCCGATGAGCTGGCCGGTGAAATCATCGATAACCTGGAAGCCGGGCTGGATAGCTTCCGGGCGATTGCTGCTGCGCTCGCTTAAATCTGCAAGAACAAAGTTGCCTCGGCTTACTTAGATACGTCCGAGGACTGCTTTGCCACTCAGAGCGGCCGGTGTCTTGATGGGAGGCGAGCGTCAGCAAAGGCCGACAAGCAGACTTACATTCGGCTTAAGAGTGTCTACTAAAACCGGGTTGATTCACCATCCTGCCCGTCAATCCCCGTACGCCATTCCCGGCTTTCCCCAGGCTGTTACTTTCCCTAGACTCTGCCCATCTTTAAGTCCGTCGTCCTCTTCCAGGTCGAGGGCTTGAAAGTCACAAAAGGGAACCGATATTCCCACCCCGAAAGGCTGCCGTCCTGGCGGTCTTTTCCGGCGTTTTAGCGCGTCAGCGCTGCTTCGGCTCAACCCGCCCCGCTTTTTCAATACTTCTGCCGGCAATGCCGCTGCGGCGCTGCACGGCCGGCCATCATGCCCATGCAATCAGTGATCGAGGGTGGAAGTACGGCGAGCCCGGCTTCCGACAAACGTTATTTCATTACCGGCCTGCGGGCCGTGGCGGCGGTGATCATCGCCTGGCACCACTTCGCCCTGTATCCGCCGCTGAAGGAATGGGCTTCGCCCCTGCTGGGCCATCTGCTGGACTGGCTGGCGGACCACGCCCGGGCCACCCAGGTGTTCTTCGTCGTGGGGGGCTATGTGATGGCCCTCAGCATGAGCGGGCGCGACTGGCGCCTGCCGGCCCTGGGGCGCTACGTGGTGCAGCGTTATTGCCGCCTGGGGCTGCCTTACCTGGCGGCCATGATCCTGGTGTGCCTGGCCTACGCCTATGGGCGGGAATGGCTGCCGGAGGATATCACCGGGTCCCCCGTGAGCCTGCCCCAGGTGCTGGCCCACCTCTTCTTCCTCCAGGGCTTGCTGGGCTATGAGCAGCTGTCGGCGGGCTTCTGGTTCGTCTGCATCAACTTCCAGCTGGCCCTGGTGTACGCCGGCAGCCTGTGGCTGCGCGACAGTCTGGGCCGGGGCCGTATCAACATGCCCCTGCTGCTGGGCTGGCCGGCGGCGGCCTTTGCCCTCTTCCACTTCAATCTGGATGGGGCCCTGGACGGCTGGTGGCTGTATTTCTTCCCCTACTTCTTCATGGGCATCGTCATTCACCATGCCGTGCGCCAGGCCCGTTCGCCCCTGCAGTTCTGGCTCTACGCCCTGCTGCTGCTGGCAGCCATGGGTTTTGAATGGCGCTGGCGCCTGCTCAGCGCCCTGCTGGTGGGCCTGCTGCTATGGCACGCGGAATGGCGCGGCTGGGGCGCCCGCTGGCCGCAACACAAGGCAGTGCTGGAGCTGGGGCGGATTTCCTACAGCCTGTTCCTGGTGCATTTCCCGGTGCTGGTGTTTGTCGGTGCCCTGTGGACCCGGCTGGAACTCTATTCGCCGGAGCAGGCGGCCCTGGGCCTGTTGCTGGCCTTTGTCTGCAGTGTGCTGCTGGCCCAGCTGTTCCACCGCTGGATCGAGCAGCCGGCGGCGGCCCTGGGGCGCCGCCTGACCCAGGGCTCCACTTCCCCGGCCGGTTATGTGCCGGCTTGGAAGGGGGCCTGATCGGTGGCGGTTCAGACTTGGGCGGGTTGCTTGCCGATCCGCCAGCAACGCCGCAATGAAAAACGCCCGGCACAGCCGGGCGTTTTATTTTTTTCAGGCAGCCTTACTTGAGTACCGCCAGGGCTGCGTCGTAATTCGGCTCGTTCTTGATCTCGCCGACCAGTTCGCTGTGCAGGACCTTGTTGTCGGCATCCAGCACCACCACGGCACGAGCGCAGAGACCCTCGAGGGGGCCGTTTTCCACCGCCACGCCGTAGTTCTGCAGGAATTCGGGATTGCGGAAGGTGGACACGGTGCGCACCGCTTCCAGACCTTCGGCGCCGCAGAAGCGGGCCTGGGCAAAAGGCAGGTCGGCGGAAATGCACAGGACCACAGTGTTGGCCAGGGAACCGGCGGCCTGGTTGAAGCGGCGCACGGAGGTAGCGCAGGTGGGCGTATCGATGCTGGGGAAAATGTTCAGCACTTTGCGCACCGGGCCCAGGCCGGCCAGGGTCACTTCGCCCAGGTCTTTGCCGGTCAGGGTGAAAGCGGGGCCGGTACTGCCGGTGGCAGGCAGTTGGCCGGCCACTTGAATGGGGTTGCCGCCCAGGGTAACGGTCTGGCTCATGGAATTTCCTCGCTGATGGATGGGATTGAGGTTGTCAGAGTAGCAACGATGGCGGCGGTTCCCCAACACCTGTTAACAGCCTGTGCATAACTTGGGTATGGATCGGGTACCAGTTGTGCACAACTCCCTGTTTCGCAGGTTTGGCAAAAACCCTGCACAATTGCCTCACAGCGCTACACAGATGTTTTGCACAGGGATTTTTCTGGCTTAAGCAATTGTTGTATCGGGAGAAAAATTAGTTATCCACAGATTTGGGGCCAGGTTAACTGGTTTACGTCTTTGTATACATAAAAAACAGTGAACAACCCTTAGCTGGAGCTGGAAAAAAAAAGCCCCCGGTGAAGGGGGCGGTAAAAGAGAAGAAAAGAGGCTTCAGTTCTGGGCAGGAGCGGATGCCGGTGCAGCCGGTGCGGGAGCGGGCCGGTCGCCGTGGCGCTTGCCCCGGCTTTCGACAAAGCGTTTCTTCATGTCGTCGCAACGCTTGGGATCTTCCTTGCAGCGCTGTTCGAACTGTTCCCGGGCTTTGGCACGCATTTCTTCCCGCGCCTTGTCACAGGCGGCCGGGTCTTGTTTACACTTCTGCCGCATTTCCTCCCGTTTTGCCTTGAGCTCTTCGCAGCGTTGGGGGTTATCCTTGCAGAAGGCGTCGTGGCGCTCCTTGAGCCGTTCGCAGGCCTTGGGGTTGGCGGCGCAGCGTTCCTGCATGGCGGGGCCCTTGGGGGCCGGCTGGGGGGCTTCCTGGGCCTGTACCGCAAAAGCGAAGCCGGCTAGGGCGAGAAAGGCGAGAACATGGCGTCCTGACATGGTGTTTCTCCTGGGTTCGGGGTTCATTGAATCGACGGGCCCAGTATAGGAAGGCCAGGGCGTCCCAGGTGTTTCACCCCGGCAAGGGGTTGTAAAAGTGTGTAAGCGGTCGCCGCGGCGGCCGGATTAGGAGAGAGCGTCACCATGCAACTGGAAAAACTGCTGCACAGCCAGGGATTCGGCACCCGCAAGGAATGCCGGGCCCTGGTGCGTAACGGCTGGCTGGAAATCGGCGGGGTGGTGGTGGAAGACCCCTTCCTGGAAGTGGATCCCGAAGGTTTCGAATTCACCGTGGACGACCAGCCCTGGCGTTACCGGGAAAAGGCTTACCTGATGATCCACAAGCCGGGGGACTACGAGTGCTCCCACAAGCCCAAGCACCACCGCAGCATTTTCACCCTGCTGCCGGAGGAGCTGGTGAACCGGGACGTGCAATGCGTCGGCCGCCTCGACGAGGACACTACGGGCCTGCTGCTGATGACCGACGACGGCCAGTTCATCCACCAGATGAGTTCGCCCAAGCGCAAGGTGCCCAAGGTTTATGAAATCACGGCCAAGCATCCCATCGACCAGGCCCAGATCGATCAGCTGCTGGCCGGGGTTCTCCTTCATGGCGAATACGAGCCGGTGGTTGCGGATAGCTGCGAGCTCGTCAGCGACACCGTACTGCGGTTGACCATCACCCAGGGTAAGTACCACCAGGTAAAGCGCATGCTGGGCGCTGTAGGCAACCGGGTGGAGGGTTTGAAGCGGGTGAGGATCGGCGCTTTGGACCTGCCCGCGGATCTGGCGCCGGGCGAGTGGCGCTGGCTGGAAGCCGAGGATCTGGAAAAGCTGAAGCCGGCCTGAGTGAAAAAGCCCCGCCAACGCGGGGCTTTTTCTTTGGCGCCTGGAAATGAAGGAATGACGGCGATTTTCAGGGTGCCATGCCTGTGAGCAAGAAAAATAGCGCTTCTCCAGCCACAATCTCTCCTTTGCCCCGCCCTTTCTGCCTTCTGGCATGGGTCGTTTTTTCCCTGCCAGCTTTGGCTTTTTTCAGCCGTTCCTGTTTTCCCGGCTTTTCCCTAGGGGTTGTTCACTGTTTTTTATGTATACAAAGACGTAAACCAGTTAACTCAGCCCCAAGTCTGTGGATAACTTTGAAAAGCCGATCCCATTCATTGGCTTAGGTCCGGAAAATCCCTGTGAGAAACCTCTGTGCAGTGATGTGGGAAGATTGTGCAGGGATTTTTCCCCTACCCTTGCCCGCCCAGGTTGTGCACAATTGGTTCCACCACTTTTACCTGAGTTATACACAGCATGACCCTGACGGAAATGCGCTACATCGTGTCCTTGGCCCGGGAGCGCCACTTCGGCCGCGCCGCCGAGAAATGCCACGTGAGCCAGCCCACCCTGTCGGTGGCCCTGAAAAAGGTGGAAGAGCGCCTGGGGGTGCTGCTGTTCGAACGCAGCGCCGCCGAAGTGCGGCTGACGCCCATCGGCGAAGAGGTGGCGCGGCAGTCCGAGAAGGTCTTGAACGAGGCCCAGCGGGTCGAGGAAATCGCCCAGCGGGGCAAGGATCCCTTCAGCGGGCCCCTGCGCCTGGGGGTGATCTACACCATCGGCCCCTATCTGCTGCCCCGGCTGGTGCCGGCCCTGCACCAGGCCGTGCCCCACATGCACCTTTACCTGCAGGAGAATTTCACCCACGTGCTGGCCGAATCCCTGAAGCGGGGCGAGCTGGACGTGATCGTGGTGGCCCAGCCGTTCGACGAGCCGGGCATCGTCACCCAGCCGGTGTACGACGAACCCTTCCGCATGCTGGTGCCGGCGGCCCATCCCTGGGCCGAGCGGAAATCGGTGGATGCGGGGGAGCTGAAGGGCGAGGAACTGCTGGTGCTGGGCCAGGGCAACTGTTTCCGCGACCAGGTGGTGGCCGCCTGTCCGCGTCTGACCGAGCCGGGCGGGCTGGAACGTTCCTACGAGGGCGGCTCCCTGGAGACCATCCGCCTGATGGTGGCCAGCGGCACTGGCGTCGCCGTGCTGCCCGCTTCCGCCGTCGAGGTGGCGCCGCCGGACCCGTCCCTGGCCCGGGTTATTCCCTTCAAGGCGCCGGAGCCTTCTCGCCGCATCGTGCTGGCCTGGCGCGTCACCTTCCCCCGGCCCCAGGCCATCGATGCGGTGCGGGCCGCCATTTTGCAATGTCCGCCACCCGGGGTTAAGGTACTGTAGTCCGTCTGTATTGCTCGTCCCTATTCAATCCATAGGGATAAGTCATTGGCCCGGGCGGCCGCCATCGGCCACAATGGGCGCATGGTTATTGAGAAGCTTGAAAGGAGAATCCACATGGCAACCAAGATCGATATCGGCATCACCGAGAAAGACCGCAAGAAAATCGCCGACGGCCTTTCGCACCTGCTGGCAGACAGCTACATCCTCTATCTGAAGACCCACAATTTCCACTGGAACGTCACCGGCCCCATGTTCCAGACCCTGCACACCATGTTCATGACCCAGTACACCGAACTGTGGAACTCCCTGGACCTGATCGCCGAGCGCATCCGCGCCCTCGGCTACCCGGCTCCCGGCTCCTACAAGCGCTTCGTGGAACTGGCTTCCATCACCGAGGAAGACGGTGTGCCCAAGGCCAAGGACATGATCCGCCAGCTGGTGGCCGGCCAGGAAGCCGTGGCCCGCACTGCCCGCCAGGTCTTCGCGGTGGTGGACAAGGCCAACGACCAGCCGACGGCAGACCTGCTGACCCAGCGCATGGAAGTGCATGAAAAGAACGCCTGGATGCTGCGCGTCCTGCTCGAAGAATAAGTAAATTCACCGCTTCGCCGCCTGGCGGCGGCCCGGATGCAAAAAGGGCTCGGTTCACACCGAGCCCTTTTCTTTTGCCTTGCTTAACCTCAGGCTTCCTTCGCCTTGCGCTTTGCCGGGGCTTTGGCGGGCTTTTCCGCCGCTGCCTTGGGCTCGGCCTTGGCGGCGGTTTTTTTCGCCGCAGGGGCCTTGGGCTCCCGTTTCTCGAACTCGAAGCTGACCTTGCCGTCCTTGCCCTTCACCAGGAAGGCGGAGAACTTGCGCCGGGTGCGGGCGGAGATGAAGTCCTTGAGCAGATCGGTGCGGCCGGTGGACAGCAGTTTTTGCATCTGTTCCCGTTCCACCGCCTGTTGCAGGATGATCTTGCCGGAACGGAAGTCGCAGCTCTTGGCCGGACCCACGGACTTTTCGCAGACGTAGGCCAGACCGTGCTCATAGACAGGGCTGCCGCATTTGGGACAGGGTCCCAGGCTTTCCTGGCCGGAGAAGTCCACCGGTTCGCCGCCGTCCTCGCCGGAGCGGTCCTGGCCGAAGTCGAATTCCGGTTCGTTCTTGTCGTTGAGCTTGATCAGGGCATTGAAGGGCCGCCCCATCTTGTTGCGGAAGCCCATCAGGGGGCCGACCTGGCGTTCGGTGAGCAGGGTCTCGATTTCCTCCGGCTCGAACTGGCGGCCGGCGACGATCTTCCACAGGCCGTAGTCGCAATCGCCGCACTGGAATTTCTTGTAGGTCTCGCGCATGAGACCGCCGCACTTGGGACAGGGCGACTTGAGCAGGCCGAAGTCGCCGGGCACCGTGTCGCTGTCGTAGCTCTTGGCCCGGTCCACGATGTGCCGGGTCATTTCCTCGATTTCCTGCATGAAGGCGCTGCGGGAAAGGTCGCCGCGCTCGATCTGGGCCAGCTTCCACTCCCATTCGCCGGTCAGTTCCGGCGAGGTCAGTTCGGAAATGCCCAGGCCGTTGAGCAGGGTCATGAGGGAGAAGGCCTTGGCGGTGGGGATCAGTTCCCGGCCTTCGCGGTGCAGATACTGTTCGGTGATCAGGCCTTCGATGATCTGGGCCCGGGTGGCCGGGGTACCGAGGCCGCGGCCGGCCATGGCGGCACGCAGTTCCTCGTCGTCCACCATCTTGCCGGCGCCTTCCATGGCGGAGAGCAGGGTGGCTTCCGAGTAGCGGGCCGGGGGCCGGGTGTCGTTCTGATTGACCGCCACTTCTTCGGTCTGCACCTTCTCGCCCTGGGAGACGGCCACCAGGTTGCCCTCGTCGCCCTCCTGGCCTTCGCGGCCGTAGATGGCCAGCCAGCCCGGATTCACCAGGACCTTGCCTTCGGTCTTGAAGGGTTCGCCGGCGACCCGGGTGATGCGGGTGGTGATCAGGTATTCGGCGGCGGGGAAGAAGACGGCGAGGAAGCGCTTGACCACCAGGTCGTAGAGCTTCTGTTCCGGCTCGGAGAGATTCTTCGGCGCCTGGGTGGTGGGGATGATGGCGAAGTGGTCGGAAATCTTGGCATTGTTGAAAATGCGCTTGTTCGGCACCACCCACTTGGACTTGAGAATCTTGTTGGCGAAGATGCCGTAGCGGTCCACCACGGAGGTGTCGGAGCCCTTGGTCAGGTTTTCGCCGTTGAACATCTGCAGGGTGGCCTGCACCGTGCCCAGGTAATCCTCGGGCAGGGCCCGGGAGTCGGTCCGGGGATAGGTCAGGACCTTGTGCTTTTCGTACAGGGCCTGGGCCAGGCCCAGGGTGTTCTTGGCGGAGAAGCCGAAGCGGCTGTTGGCTTCCCGCTGCAGGCTGGTGAGGTCGAAGAGCAGGGGCGAGAGCTGGGTGGAGGGCTTGGCCTCCTCGCTCACTTCGCCGGGCTGGCCTTCGCACTTGGCCTGCAGGGCCTTGGCCCGGGCTTCGTCCCACAGGCGGTCGGCCCGGGCGTGTTCGTCCTCGTCCTTGCCCTTGAAGGCTTCGTCGAACCACTTGCCCTTGTATTCGCCGGCAGCGGCGGCGAAGGTGGCCTCCACTTCCCAGTAGGGACGGGCCTTGAATTCGCGGATCTTGCGTTCCCGCTCCACCACCAGGGAGAGGGTCGGGGTCTGCACCCGGCCCACGGTGGTGAGGTGGAAGCCGCCGGTCTTGGAGTTGAAGGCGGTCATGGCCCGGGTGCCGTTGATGCCGACCAGCCAGTCGGATTCGGAACGGCACACGGCGGCATCGCCCAGCCCCTGCATTTCCTCGCCGCGGCGCAGACGGGCGAAGCCGTCGCGGATGGCCTGGGGCGTCATGGACTGCAGCCACAGCCGCTGCACGGCCTTGCCGGACTTGGCGTGGCGGGCGATGTAATTGAAGATCAGCTCGCCCTCGCGGCCCGCGTCACAGGCGTTCACCAGGCCGTCCACATCCTTGCGCTTGATCAGCTTGGTCAGCAGCTTCAGGCGGGACTCGGTTTTCTCCACCGGCTTCAGTTCGAAGTGGGGCGGGATCACGGGCAGGTGGGCAAAGGACCACTTGCCGCGCTTGACCTCGTATTCCTCGGGGATCACCAGTTCCAGCAGATGGCCGATAGCAGAGGAGAGAACGAAGTTGTCGCTCTCGAAATAGTCGTCATGCTTGGTGAAACCGCCAAGGGCTTTGGCGATGTCGGCAGCGACGGAAGGTTTTTCGGCAATGATGAGCTGTTTGCCCATGGCAGGGGCCTCTGGCAGTCCCGGTCGGGAGGTGCGGGGGATGATAAGAGGGACTTACGGGCCTTGGCAAGCAAGCAGCCACTAATTTGACGCGCGAAGCCTGCATATTGCGTGCTTCGCCCATCATGCTGCCTGCGCCATCTGGTGCGACCCCTCAGTCGCCCCGGCTGGCAGGCCCGACGGATGGACTTAATGCAGGTGTTCGGGTTCCGCGTCGGAGAGCAGTTCTTCGACGATGAGGGTATCCAGGTTCTGCTCCTGGCTCCACAGGACCATCAGCACGATGACCTTGAAGCGGCCCAGGGACAACCGGTCGTCCGGCAGGGCCATGGCCCGCTCGATGACCAGTTCCCGCAGGTCGGCGGAAAGGACCTTGGCCTGTTCCAGGAAATGCAGGAAGCCCAGGGCGTCGGCACCCAGGTGGGCGCTTTCGTCCGGCGTGTAGGCCCGCAGGGAACGGGAATCGGCCTGCAGCTGGCGGGTCGGCAGGGTGGCCTTGAGGCCCTGGAGCCATTCCAGGGCTTCGCTGATTTCTTCTTCGGAGAAGCCGGCCGCGGTGAGTTTGCGGCTGAGGGCCGTGTCGGCCTGGGAATCGGGTGAATCGGGTTGATTGCCGGACTTGCTGAAGTCGGCGAAATCGACGTAGTTTTCGAAGAGATAGACGAGGATGTCGAACATTGGCAACGTATCAGGTGGGGGAAAGCCGCTGGTAGCGGCCTCCGGGAAGACTGGCAACGCGGTCCGCCAGTTCCAGCGTCACGAGGATGGCGCATAGGGCTTCCGTCGTCAAGCCTGTGCGCTGCAGCAATTGGTCCAGATTGGCCGGGTCGTGGCCGAGGGCATCGAGTACGGCAGCCTGGCCAGGATCGAGGATTGGCGCGGTTGTTGGCGTATTGCCGGTGGAAAGTGGCGTCCTTTCTGGCTTGCAGCCCGGGGGGTCGAAGGGACCGATTTCTTCCACGATGTCCCGGGCTTCCTGCACCAGCTTGGCCCCCTGCTGGATCAGCCGGTGACAGCCCTTGGCCACCGGCGAATGGATGGAGCCGGGAATGGCAAACACTTCCCGGCCCAGTTCGGCCGCCAGGCGGGCGGTGATGAGGGAGCCGCTTTCCAGGGCGGCTTCCACCACCAGGCAGCCCTTGGCCATGCCGGCGATGATGCGGTTGCGGCGGGGAAAATTGTGGGCCACCGCCGGCGTACCCAGGGGGAATTCGGAAACGATGGCGCCTTCGGTCGCCAGCTGCAGCGCCAGTTCCTTGTGCCGCGAGGGATAGATGCGATCGGCCCCGGTGCCGATGACGGCGACACTGCCGCCCTCCCCTTTCAGTCCGCCGCGATGGGCGGCGCCGTCGATGCCCAGGGCCAGGCCGCTGACGATGGTCAGCCCCTGGGTCGCCAGATCGGCAGCGAGGGCCTCGGCATCCTTGAGGCCCTGGGGCGTGGCATTACGGCTGCCGACAATGGCCAGGGCAGGCCGGTTGAGCAATTCCACCCGTCCCTTCACATAGAGCAGGCTGGGCGGATCGGCGGATTCGAGCAGCAGCTGGGGATAGTCCGGATCAGCCAGGGTCAGGATGTGGTTGCCCGGCTTGCCGGCCCAGTCCAGGGCCCGGGCCACCGCTTCCTGATTGTCCGTGTCGAGCAGCAGATCGGCCTTCTTGCCGACGACCTGCTTGAGGGCACTGCGGGGGGCGGAGAAAACCTGTTCCGGCAGGCCGAAGGCGGCCAGCAGATGGCGCTGGGTCTCCGGCCCGACGCCCGGAACCAGCGTCAGCCGGAGCCAGGCGGTGAGGGCCGGATCAGCCACGGCGGGGGCTCAGGGATTGCGTACCAGATCGGCCAGAGACAGGGGTAAGGCAGCATCCATGACCAGGGCGTAGGAAACCCGCTCGAACGTCCGGAAGACAAAGACCAGGCCATAGCGCTGGGGCGGCACCTTGACCAGCTCCCGCTCGCCCTGTTCGTTGCGCTGTTCATAGACCTTTTCACTGCGCAGCAAGGCCAGGACGTGGCCGACCTCGAGTCCGTCGCGGCTGCCCCTGGACAGGGATACCACCGAGTAGCGTCCGCCGGTGCCGACACCGCCGTACACCGCGATGATGCGGGCCTCAACCTTGGCTTCCGGACGACGGGGCGCATAGGTGATCAGTTCGGGGCGGGATGCGGGCATCAGCCGGTCAAACTTGCCGACCTCCTGCTTCACCTCCACCATTTCCATGACGGAGGGCTCTCCCGGTTGGATCAGCCTGGCCGTGCCCAGGTAGAACGCCTCATGGCCCAGCACTTCCTTGGTGTCGGGATCGAGCATGGCCTTGCCGGGACGATAGACCTGCCACAATTCGGAAGGCTCCCGTATCCCAACCACGTAGGCCTGATCACCGCCACCAAGATAGACCCGTCCTTCCTGGGTGGCGATGATGCGGGCTTCCTTGTCCATGGCGCTGGGGTCCACCACCAAGGGCTGGGACAGGAAGGGCTCGATGATGCTTTGCGGAATGGTGGGAATTTCGTTCTTGACCGCTTCGCTGTACTCGCGCGGCTGCAGCTTGAGCGACTTGGCCAGTTTGAGCTGTGGCTTGCCGTCCTCGCCGGTGACCATGACGATGACGTCGCCCGGGTAGATGCGGTGGGGATTCTTGATCTGGTCCTTGTTCAGGCGCCAGATTTCGGGCCAGCGCCAGGGTTCCTGGATGAACTTGCCGGCGATGCCCCACAGGGTGTCGCCCGGCACCACGATATGGCGGTCCGGCGCGTTGTCGGCGAGGCGGGGAGATTCCTGGGCACTGGCGCTGGAGGCGGCGACAGCCAACAGAAGGGTGGCTATAATGCGGGCGGGGTTCAGGCCAGGGCGGCCGAACAGGTGTCGAATCATCGTGGCGTCCTCGCGCTGCCGGAACAAGGGCGGCCCTTTTGTTGTCCACACCCATGTCCCGAATCTAGGGATTTGGTTTAAATTCTGCATGTAATAGATTATTCGGGCAAGCTTTTTATGGCTTTACTCCCTATTTTGCGCTTCCCGGATCCCCGCTTGAAAAAAGTGGCGGTTCCGGTCGAAAAAATTGACGACGGCATTCGTGCCCTGGCCCGGGACATGGCGGAAACCATGTACGAGGCGCCGGGTATCGGTCTGGCCGCCACCCAGGTCGATGTACACAAGCAGGTGATTGTCATCGACGTGTCGGAAACCAAGGACGAACTCCTGGTGCTGATCAATCCGGAAATCACCCACCGCGACGGGCTGCAGGTGGGCGAAGAAGGCTGTCTCTCGGTGCCGGGCATTTACGACAAGGTTGAGCGGGCCGAGCATATCGCCGTGCGTTACCTGGACCTGGACGGCAAGGCCTGTTCCCTGGAAACGGACGGCCTGCTGGCCGTCTGCATCCAGCATGAGATGGACCACCTGCAGGGCAAGGTTTTCGTCGATCACCTGTCCCAGCTCAAACAGGGCCGCATCAAGGCCAAGCTGGCCAAGCAGGCCCGCATCACCGCCTGATTTTCCGGGGGAGCAGTTCTGCTCCCCTGCCCTCCTTCCTTCCGGTTCTCCCCCCATGAAAATCGTCTTTGCCGGCACTCCCGAATTTGCCGCCCGGGCCCTGGCCGCCCTTTACGAGGCAGGCCACGACATTCCTCTGGTCCTGACCCAGCCCGACCGGCCGGCGGGCCGGGGCATGACCATGCAGGCCTCGCCGGTGAAGCAACTGGCCCTGTCCCGGGGCAGCGAAGTATTCCAGCCCCTGACCCTGAAGGATGAGGCGGCCCAGGAGAAGCTGCGCCTGCTGGCACCGGACGTGATGGTGGTGGCCGCCTACGGCCTGATCCTGCCCCAGGCCGTGCTGGACATTCCGCGCCATGGCTGCCTCAACATCCATGCCTCCCTCCTGCCCCGCTGGCGCGGCGCGGCTCCCATCCACCGGGCCATTCTGGCCGGCGATGCGGAAAGCGGCGTCTGCATCATGCAGATGGAAGCGGGCCTGGATACCGGCCCCGTGCTCCTTTCCGCCAGTACGCCCATTTCGGCCCAGGATACGTCCCAGACCCTGCACGACAAGCTGGCGCTGCAGGGGGCCCAGCTCATTGTCAGCGCCTTGCAGCGCCTGCCGCTGCCGGCAGTCGCCCAGCCCGAAGGCGGTGTCACCTACGCCGCCAAGCTGGACAAGTCCGAGGCGCCCCTGGATTGGCGCCGTCCGGCAGCCGAGCTGGATCGGCAGATCCGGGCCTTCACTCCGTTCCCCGGAACCACCGCGGTGCTGGACGGTGCGCCCCTGAAAGTCTGGACCGCCCTGCCCCGCAGCGAAAGCGGTGTCCCCGGTACCGTGCTGGCGGCGGACAAGCACGGCATCCTGGTGGCTTGCGGTAGTGGCTCCCTGCTGCTGACCGAATTGCAGAAGGCCGGCGGCAAACGCCTGCCCGTAGCCCAGTTCCTCGCCGGCCACGGCGTGTCCGCAGGGGCGCGGTTCGAACTGCCGGCGGCTTGAATTTGGCGACAGACGCCCCGAGTTAACCACCCATACAAGATTGTCCGGAGGTTTGAGATGAGTGCGAACTGGTTCAAGACCACCCTGCTGATGGCGGCCATCGTCGCCCTTTTCGGTGTCATCGGTGGCGCCGTGGGTGGTGCCCAGGGCATGGTGATCGCCCTGCTTCTGGGCGGCGCCATGAATGTGTTCGCCTATTGGAATTCGGACAAGATGGTGCTGCGTATGTACAACGCGCAGCAGGTGGACGAGGCTTCCTCCCCCTATCTCTACAATATGGTGAAGGAGCTGGCTGGTCGTGCCGGGTTGCCCATGCCCCGGGTGTTCATCATCGACGAGGCTCAGCCCAACGCCTTCGCCACCGGCCGCAATCCCGAGAACGCCGCGGTGGCGGCGACCACCGGCATCCTGCAGATGCTCTCCCAGCGGGAGTTGCGGGGCGTCATGGCCCACGAACTGGCCCACGTGCAGCATCGGGACATCCTCATTTCCACCATTTCCGCCACCATGGCCGGCGCCATTTCGGCCCTTGCCAATATCGCCATGTTCTTCGGTGGCCGGGACGAAGAAGGTCGACCGGCAAATCCCCTGGCCAGCATTCTGGTGGCCCTGCTGGCGCCCCTGGCGGCCAGCCTGATCCAGATGGCCATTTCCCGGGCCCGGGAATTCGAGGCTGATCGGGGCGGTGCCCAGATCAGCGGCGATCCCCTGGCCCTGGCCGATGCCCTGGCCAAGATCGATGCCTACGCCCGGGGCATTCCCATGCCGGCGGCGGAGGCCCATCCGGAAACGGCCCAGATGATGATCATGAATCCCCTGTCGGGAGGTGGTCTGGCCGGACTGTTTTCCACCCATCCGGCGACCGAAGAACGCATTGCGCGGCTGCGTCAGCTGGCCCGCTGACAATTCCCAAAAGAAACAGGGCGGTCCTCACCGCCCTGTTTCACGTGAAACACCCGGTGGCGTTCGCCGGCTTTGTTTCACGTGAAACGTCACTTACCCCATATCCTGTTGATCAGTCCGGCCAGCCGGCGCCCTGCCTCAACCAGCCGTCTATCTGCGACTGCCTTGGCTTGCCTGCTGTAACGTTCATCCAGCACCGGCACCAGATTGCTGTCGATGCCGGGATAAACCCGGGTGCGTGCCAGTTGCAATGACTCCTGCCGCCAGGCGGCAACCGTCTTCTGTGGTGTGTGCTGAATGCCGGAGTCCATTAACTGGGCGGCATCCAGCAGCTGGTTTCCCCGCAGCCGGGAGGGTCCCGGCAGATCATCCCAATAGGTGTGCAGGCTGGTTTCGGGTCTGCGGTTGTTGGCCGGGTCGATCACCGACTGGTCGTTGCCCCCGGCATCTGGATTGCCTTCCTCGTCGTAGCGGCTGACCACGTGCAGGGGTTGGTGGATGTCGCCCACCAGATGGATCAGCCAGACCAGGGCGTAGGCCCGTTCCGGGTCGCCCAGGCGCCGGTCGGCCAGTTGGGCCGACAACTGCTTGATGCGGATAGTCAGCTGTCCCCGCTGCGGTGCCCGCTCCTCCGGCCCGCCCTGCCCAGGCGTCAGGGGCAGATTCTCGTAGTGCCAGTCTCGATGCCGAGCCATCATGTCCGGCGTGTCAGAAAGCGTCTCTGCGTCGTCGTCGTGGTAGCGGCTGTCGTGACGGATGTCATCGGCCCAGGTGGAGGCTTCGATGAATAGCACCCGGCTTTGCTCCAGGCTGCCGTAGTGCTTCTGCTGACGTTGCCAGCGGGCGAGGTCTGGGTGTGCCTGCAGCAGGCGGCTCACCTGTTGGCGCGCCGGGGCGGACAGCCTGTTCCAGGCAATGCTGGCGGTGATGCGGTGCCCCGCCCCGTTCCAGGCAAGGGCAGGAGGCGCGCCGAGGCTGATGCCCAGGATCAGGAGCAGCGCCTTGGCTCGCATCAGCGGTCCAGGTCGATGTCCTGGTGGGACAGGGGGTCTTCCAGGGGCTCCAGATGAGTGGTGACGTGGGCGCCGGGAATGGCCCGGCGGATGTCCTCCTCCACCTGCTCGGCCAGCTCGTGAGCCCGTTGCACCGTCCATTCCCCCGGCACCAGCACGTGCAGGGAAATGAAGGCCCGGGTGCCGGCCTGGCGGGTGCGGATGGCGTGGAAGCCGATGCCTTGCTGCCGGTGGGGCGAGAGGGCGCCTTCCAGGCTGCCGAGGAATTCCTCCGGCAGGGCGGCGTCCATGAGTCCGGCAGCCGCATCCCGAATCAGGTGCCAGGCAGTGTAGAGAATGTGGGTGGCAACGATCAGGGCCAGGATCGGGTCCAGCCACAGCCAGCCGGTCAGGGCCACGGCGGCCACGCCGGCAATGACGCCGACAGAGGTCCATACATCGGTCATCAGGTGGGCGCTGTCCGCCTTGAGGGCGACCGAGCCGTACTGCTTGCCGGCGGCCAGGAGGACCCGGGCGACGCCCAGATTGACCAGGGAAGCCACTACCGAAATGGCCAGGCCCACGCCTACCTGCTCCAGAGCCTGGGGGTTCAGCAGGCGGTTGATGGCGGTGTGGGCGATGGCCAGGGCCGCCACCAGGATGAGCAGGCCCTCGAAGCCGCTGGCGAAATACTCGGCCTTGCTGTGGCCGTAGGCGTGCTTTTCGTCGGGCGGCTGGGCCGCCAGGGTCAGCATCCACAGGGCCATGAGGGCGCCGGCCAGATTGACGAAGGATTCCAGCGCATCGGAAAGCAGGCCGACGGAACCGGTCCACCACCAGGCCGCCCCCTTGAGCAGGATGGTGGCGATGGCGGCGGCAATGGACAGCCAGGCGTAGCGGGTCAGGGAGGTGTTGGTGTGCATGGCCGGATTATCGCCCAAAAGTGCCCCGGGCCCGAGGGACCCGCGACGGCGGGAAAAGTGGTGAAAACCGCTCCGGTGCTGCCGGAGCGACAGAAAGGCCATGCTAAACTGCTTCGACTACGCCGATGTACTTCCGGCAGCCTTTTTTACCGATTTTTTTGAGCCCGCAATCCTTGTCTTCCCGCAACTCCCCGCCCGCCTCCCGCCGCCCTTCTCCTGTCCACTCCGCTCCGGAGCCGGCACCCGATTCCCTGGCCCGCGCCCTGCTGCTGGCCAGTGCAGCCGTTGCCGCCGTCCAGGCCGGACGCAGCCTGACCGAAGTGCTGGCGCAGCAGGCCAAGGGCGAACTGGGGCCGACCCGGGCCCAGGCACAGGATCTGGCCTACGGCGCCCTGCGCCGTTATGGCTGGGGCGAGGCGGTGTTGGCGGCCCTGCTGCAGAAGCCCCTGCCCGAACCCCAGCTGCAGAGCCTGCTGCTGTGCGCCCTGTACCGCTTGGAGAGCCGGCCGGAGCAGAGCCACACGGTGGTGGACCAGGCCGTGGCCGCTGCCGCCACCCTGGCCAAGGGCAATTTCCGCGGGGTGATCAACGGCGTGCTGCGCAGCTATCTGCGGCAGCGGCCCGAGCTGCTGGCCCGGGCCGCCGGCAAGCCGTCGGGGGCCTGGTGGCATCCCGACTGGTGGCTGTCCCGCCTGCGCCGGGCCTATCCCCGGGATTGGGAAGCCATTGCCACGGCCGGCAACGGCCAGCCGCCCATGACCCTGCGGGTCAATCTGGCCCGGGGCTCCCGGGAGGAATACCAGGCTCGCCTGGAAGCCGCCGGGATTACCGCCGCGCTCCTGGGCAGCGCCGCCCTGCTGCTGCAGAAGCCGGTGCCGGTGGATGCCCTGCCCGGCTTTTTCGATGGCTTTGTCTCGGTTCAGGACTGGGGCGCCCAGCGCGCCGCCGAGCTGCTGGACGCCCGGGCCGGCCAGCGGGTGCTGGATGCCTGCGCCGCCCCCGGCGGCAAGACGGCCCATATTCTTGAACGGGCCGGGGTGGACCTGCTGGCCCTGGACGTGGACGGGCTGCGCTGCCGCCGGGTGGAGGAAAACCTGAGCCGCCTGGGCCTTCGGGCCGTCGTGCGTGCTGCCGATGCCCGCTGCCCCGACGACTGGTGGGACGGCCGTCCCTTCGACCGCATCCTGGCCGATGTGCCCTGTTCCGCCAGCGGCGTGGTGCGCCGCCATCCGGACAGCAAATGGCTGCGGCGGGAGACCGACATCGCCCAGTTCGCCCGGGTGCAGCGGCAGATCCTGGAGGTGCTGTGGCCGACCCTGGCGGTGGGTGGGCGCCTGCTCTATGCCACCTGTTCCGTTTTCCCCGAGGAGAACAGCCAGCAGGTGAGCGCCTTCCTGGCGCGCCACGGGGATGCCCGCCACATCGGCATCGACGGTGCCGACGAGTTGCAGTTGTTGCCAGGAAGTGATCATGACGGCTTCTACTATGCGCTGCTGGAAAAGACCGCTTAAGCTCCTCGCCATCTGCTGGCTCTGTCTCTGGGCTGCCCTGGGGGCGGCGAGCGAGGTGGAGGTACGCAATCCCCAGCTCACCCCGGGGGACGACGGCTATACCCTTTCCGCCGACTTCGCCTTCGAATTCAATTCCCGCCTGGAAGAGGCTGTGACCCGGGGGGTGGTGCTCAACTTCCTGGTGGAATTCGAGCTGACCCGCGTCCGCTGGTACTGGCTGGACGACAAGGTGGCCAGCCGCAGCCAGACCCTGCGTCTCTCCTACAACGCCCTCACCCGCCAGTACCGCCTTTCCTCCGGCGCCCTGCACCAGAACTTCTCCTCACTGGAGGAGGCCCTGCGCATCCTCTCCCGCCTGCGCCACTGGACGGTACTGGACAAGTCCGTGGCCCTCCGGCCCGGGGAAACCTACCAGGCTTCCCTGCGCCTGCGCCTCGATCCCTCCCAGCTGCCCAAGCCCTTCCAGCTGACGGCCCTGGCCAACCGGGAATGGAACCTGGCTTCCGACTGGCTCAACTGGCCCTTCTCCGTGCCCCGGGAAGAGCCGCCGCGGGAGGGCGCCAAGTGAGAGTCCTCCTGGTCATCGTCGCCGCCCTGGGCGGCATCCTGCTCTTCCTGCTGGCCTCGGCCTCGGCCAATACGGCCCTCTTCGCCCGCAACTATCCCTGGCTGCTGGCCCTCAACGGTCTGGTGGCCCTGGCCCTGGCCGGCCTGGTGGCCTGGCAGCTGCGGGCCCTGTGGAAGGAGCACCGGGCCAAGGTATTCGGCTCCCGCCTGAAGCTGCGCCTGCTGGTCTTCTTTGCCCTCATGGGGGTGGTGCCCGGTGTCACCATCTATGCCGTGTCGGTGCAGTTCGTCACCAAGAGCATCGAGAGCTGGTTCGACGTGCGGGTGGAAACCGCCCTGGAGTCGGGCCTCAACCTGGGGCGCAGCGCCCTCGACGCCATGCTTTCCGACCTCACCGAGAAGGGTCGGCAGATGGCCCAGGAACTGGCCGACCGGCCCGACGGCACCCGCCGCCTGCTGCTCAACCGCCTGCGCGACCAGGCCGGGGTGGAAAGCGCGGCCCTCTTCGCCGCCAACGGCCAGGTCATCGCCAGCGCCAACGGCGACTATTCTTCCCTGCTGCCCTCCCTGCCCTCCTCCGCCCAGCTGAAGCAGGCCCGTCTTTCCCGGGGTATCGGTTCCATCGAGGGTGAAGGCAAGGACATGACCCTCAGGGTGCTGGTGGGCATTCCCGGCTACGGCCTGACCGAGGAGCCGCGCATCCTGCAGCTGACCCAGGGGGTGCCGCCGGCCATCGCCGAGAATGCCGATGCGGTGCAGGACGTGTACCGGGACTATCAGGAGCTGTCCCTGGCCCGCAGCGGCCTCACCCACATCTACGCCCTGACCCTGACCCTGGCCCTGCTGCTGTCCCTGTTTACCGCCATCGCCGTGGCCTACGTGCTGGCCCGGCGCCTTTCGGCGCCCCTTTCGATCCTGGCCGAGGGTACCCAGGCCGTGGCCGCCGGCGACTTCACGCCGCGCCAGGCCATCTACAGCCGCGACGAACTAGGGGTGCTGACCCAATCCTTCAACCAGATGACCCGCCAGCTGGACGATGCCCGCAAGGAGACGGAGCGGCACCGCAGCGAACTGGAGTCGGCCCGGGCCTATCTGGAGGAAATCCTGGCCAACCTCTCCGCCGGCGTCCTCGCCTTCGACGCCCGCTTCGTCCTGCGGGCCATCAATGCGGGAGCCTGCACCATCCTCGGCGACGACTTCGTCGGCCTTTCCGGCGAGCCGGTGGAAGCCTGGCCCCGGCAGAACCTGCTGGGCCGGGCCATCCGCGACGGCTTTGCCGCCCATGCGGAAGAGGACTGGCAGACCCAGGTCGAGCTGGACCGCCCCGGCCTGGCGCCCCAGGTCCTGCTGCTGCGGGGCTCCAAGCTGCCGGCCGGCAGCGGCGGCGGCTACGTGGTGGTGTTCGACGAGGTGACCCAGCTCATCGCCGCCCAGCGCAGCGCCGCCTGGGGCGAAGTGGCACGGCGCCTGGCCCACGAGATCAAGAATCCCCTCACCCCCATCCAGCTTTCCGCCGAGCGCCTGCAGATGAAGCTGGAGGACAAGCTGGATGCTGCCGCGGCCGAGACCCTGAACAAGGGCACCCAGACCATCATCAACCAGGTCCAGGCCATGAAGCGCATGGTGGACGACTTCCGCGACTACGCCCGCATGCCCTCGCCGGTGCTGGCGGTGCTTGACCTCAACGCCCTGGTGGGCGAGGTGCTGGGGCTCTACGAGACCTCCCACGCCAGCATCGACGTGCATCTGGCCGGCGACTTGCCGCCGGTGCTGGGGGACGCCACCCAGCTGCGGCAGATCATCCACAACCTGCTGCGCAACGCCGAGGATGCCCTGGCGGAGCAGCCGGCGCCGGCCATCCGCCTCGCCACCGAGCCGGCCGGGCGCTTTGCCCGCCTGGTGGTGGAGGACAACGGCCCCGGCTTCCCGGCGGAAATCCTGGCCCGGGCCTTCGAACCCTACGTCACCACCAAGCCCAAGGGCACCGGCCTGGGCCTGGCCATCGTGCGCAAGATCGTGGACGAGCACGGCGGCCGCATCGACATCACCAACAAGCATGAAAACGGCACCGGAGGCGGCGCCCAGATCAGCATCCGCCTGCCCCTGGCCAACCCATAAGAAAACCGAGGATCTCAAGCAACATGGCTCAAATACTGGTTGTGGACGACGAAATCGGCATCCGGGAACTGCTGTCGGAAATCCTGGAGGACGAGGGACATCACATCTGGCTGGCGGAAAACGCCACGGCCGCCCGCCGCCTGCGGGCCGAGAAGCGCCCGGATCTGGTGCTGCTGGATATCTGGATGCCCGACACCGACGGTATTTCCCTGCTCAAGGAATGGGGCGCCTCGGGCCTGCTGACCATGCCGGTGGTGATGATGTCCGGCCACGGCACCATCGACACCGCGGTGGAGGCCACCCGCCACGGCGCCGTGGAATTCCTGGAAAAGCCCATTGCCCTGCAGAAGCTCCTGGCCACGGTGAAGAAGGCCTTGAAGCACGACGCCCAGACCGTCAAGCCGCCCCTGACCCTGGATGCCCTGGCCAAGCTTCCCCTGCTCAAGGACCTGAAGAAGCGCCTGGAGCAGGCGGCCAAGAACGCCCCGGTGCTGCTGCTCAAGGGCGGCGCCGGCGCCATCGCCGACATCTGCGCCCGCACCCTGCAGGCGCCCCATGCGCCCTGGCTCGACCTGGCCGCCGAATCCGGGCCCCTGACCCAGGAACGTCTGCAACAGGCCTCCGGCGGCATCCTCTTCGTGCCGGACCTGGCGGTCCTGGGCAAGCTGCAGCAGATGAACCTGGCCTTCGCCCTGGAGCGCCTGGAGAAGTACAAGCTGCAACTGGTGGTGGCCTGCCACAAGCCGCTCCAGTCCTTGCTCGAAGCCGGCTGGGACGCCGCTCTGGTAGCCCGTCTCGGCGAGGTCTGGGTGGCCCTGCCCCAGCTTTCCGCCCATGCCGACGAGGTGCCGGAAATCGCCGGCCTGCTGCTTTCCCACCTGATGGAACGGGGCGAGGCCCCGGCCCGCCATTTCTCCAGCGCCGCCCTCAACGCCCTGCGCATGCACCGCTGGGGCGCCGACGGCTGGGGCGAACTGCAGGGTGCGGTGAAAAACCTGGCCCTCACCGCCCTGGAGGAGGAAATCAGCGCCGAGGACGTGGCCGGCCTGCTCCACACCACCGACGGCGAGGCTGCCAGCACGCCCCTGGAGCCCCTTTTCTCCCAGCCCCTGCGGGAAGCCCGGGACGCCTTCGAGAAGCTCTATTTCGAACACGTCCTGCGCCAGGAAGGGGGCAACATGACCCGGGTTTCGGAACGCTCCGGGGTGGAGCGCACCCACCTCTACCGCAAGCTCAAGCAGCTGGGCGTCAGCACCGGCAAGCGCGGCGGCGAGGGCTGATCCGCCTGGGCGTGAAGCAGTCCACGCCCCGCCCTTCCCCGCCGGCGCTACACTCGACGCAATAGAACAGGTTCCCGCCGGCCGCCCCATGGCCGGCCCAGGACATTGGGGGAAGCATGAAGATCGTCATTCTCGGTGCCGGCCAGGTCGGCGCCAGCGTGGCCGAGGCCCTGGTGCACGAGGCCAACGACATCACCATCGTGGACAACGACCGGGAGCGCCTGGCCGCCCTGCAGGACCGGCTCGACCTGCGTACCGTGTGCGGCAATGCGGCCCTGCCGTCCATCCTCGGCGACGCCGGCCTGGACGATGCGGACCTGCTCATCGCCGTGACCCAGAGCGACCAGACCAACCTGGTGGCCTGCAAGATCGCCAAGAGCCGCTTCAACGTGCCGACCCGCATTGCCCGCCTGCGGGCCGCCGATTTCCTCGAGGACGAGCAGCTTCTCTCCGACGAGAACTTCGCCGTGGATTTCGCCATCTGCCCCGAGGAGAACATCACCGACTACATCGTGCGTCTGGTGGATTTCCCCGAGGCCCTGCAGGTGCTGGAGTTCGCCGAGGGCCGCCTGGTCATGGTGGCGGTGCGGGCCTACGAGGGCGGCGCCCTGGTGGGCAAGCCGGTGCGCAAGCTGCGGGAGCACCTGCCGTCCCAGGTGGATGCCCGCATCGCCGCCCTCTTCCGCCAGGACCAGCCCATCATTCCCGAGGGCGAGACGGTGATCCATGCCGGCGACGAAGTCTTCATCATCGCCGCCAGCGAGCACATCCGCCCGGTGCTGCGGGAGCTGCGGCGCATGATGCGGCCGGTGAAGCGGGTGATGATCGCTGGCGGCGGCAACATCGGCTACCGGGTGGCCACCGCCCTGCAGCAGCGCCTGGAGGTGAAGCTGGTGGAGCACAACCGCAGCCGGGCAGAATGGATCGCGCCGCGCCTGGGCGACACCCTGGTGCTGTGCGGCGACGCCACGGACGAGGACCTGCTGGAGCAGGAGAACATCGCCGAGATGGACCTCTTTCTCGCCCTCACCAACGACGACGAAGACAACATCATGGCCGCCTCCCTGGCCAAGCGCCTGGGCTGCCAGCGGGTGCTGGCCCTGATCAACCGGCGCGCCTACGCCGACATGGTGCAGGGCGGCCCCATCGACATCGGTATTTCCCCGGCCCAGGTCTCCATCGGCACCCTGCTGGCCCACGTGCGCCGGGCCGACGTCTCCCAGGTCCATTCCCTGCGCCGGGGCGCCGCCGAGGCCCTGGAACTGGTGGCCCACGGCGACCGCAATTCCTCCCGGGTGGTGGGCCGCAGCCTGGGCGAGATTCCCCTGCCCAAGGGCGTCACCATCGCCGCCATCGTGCGCGACCTGGAGACGCCGGAAATCATCGGCTACCAGGGCCCGGTTGGCATCCAGGCCTACGGCCACGTGGTCATCGCCCACCGCGACACGGTGATCCAGTCCGGCGACCACGTCATCGTCTTCTGCGTAAATAAGAAGCTGGTGCACAAGGTGGAAAAACTGTTCCAGGTCGGCTTCGGCTTTCTCTGACGGGGGCACCATGCGCCGCTTCTATCCCGTCTTCCATATCCTGGGCCTGATCGTCCTCATTTTCGGCCTGACCATGCTGGCGCCCCTGGCGGTATCCGCCTACGCCCAGGATGGCGCCACGGCGGCCTACGACGAGGCCATCGTGGTGACCATGGGCGTGGGCCTGCTGCTGTGGGTTTGTACCCGCCGTTACCGCCAGGACCTGCGGGTGCGGGACGGTTTTCTCCTGGTGGCCCTGACCTGGACCATCCTGCCCCTCTTCGCCAGCCTGCCTCTGCTGCTTTTCCTGCCCGACATCTCATTTACCGACGCCTATTTTGAGGCCGCCTCCGGCCTTTCGGCCACTGGGGCGACGGTGATGTCGGGGCTGGACTCCCTGCCCCTTTCCATCAACTTCTGGCGCACCTTCCTGCACTGGCTGGGGGGCATGGGGGTGATCGTGCTGGCGGTGGCCATTTTGCCCCTGCTGGGCATCGGTGGCCGGGCCCTGTTCAAGGCCGAACTGCCGGGGCCGATGAAGGATTCCAGCCTGACGCCGCGCATCGCCGAAACCGCCAAGGGGCTGTGGGGCGTCTATCTGCTGTTCACCGTGCTCTGCGCCCTGGCCCTGTGGTGGGCCGGCATGGAAGGGTGGGACGCCCTTATGCACGCTTTCAGCATCCTTGGCCTGGGCGGCTTTTCCACCCGGGACGCCAGCCTGGGTTACTACAACAGTCTGACCATCGAACTGGTGGCCATGGGCTTTGCCCTGCTCTCCGGCATCAACTACGCTACCCATTTCCTCGCCCTGCGGGGTTGGAGCCTGAAGCCCTACCAGCGGGATTTCGAACTGCCCTTCTATCTCGGCGTACTGGCCGTCAGCGCCGTCGGTCTGGCCCTCTACCTGATGCCCTATGGCCTCTACGACAGCTTCGGTACGGCCCTGCGCTACACCGCCTTCCACGTCATTTCCCTGGCCACCTCCCTGGGTTTTGCCACCACGGACTACACCATGTGGCCCATGTTCGCCCAGTTGTGGGTGCTGTTCCTTTGCAGCTTCGTCGCCTGCGGCGGCTCCACCGGCGGCGGCATCAAGATGATGCGGGCCGTCATCCTTTACAAGCAGGTGTTCCGGGAACTGGTGCGGGCCATGCATCCGACGGCGGTGCATCCGGTGCGTATCCAGGGCGTCATCGTGCCCGATCCGGTGTTGCACGCGGTGCTGGCCTTCAGCTTCATCTACATGGTGACCATCGTCAGCCTGACCCTGCTGCTCTCGGCCAGCGACCTGCCCATCGTCACCGCTTTCTCCGCTGTGGTGGCCTGTCTCAACAATGCGGGCCCGGGGTTGGATGCGGTGGGCCCGGCGGCCAATTACTCGGTGCTGAGCGACTTCCAGACCTGGGTCTGTTCCTTCGCCATGCTCCTCGGCCGCCTGGAAATCTTCACCCTGCTGGTGGTGCTGACGCCGGCCTTCTGGCGCAAGTGAGGCCGGCCGATCTGGGGGCGGCTTGATCTATCCCAATGACAGGGGTGGGGGTTCCGAAGGATAATCCGGGTCTTTCTAGCTAACCCGGCGGAGCCCCCTGTGACCCGACCCCGCAACGACACCTTCCTGCGCGCCCTGCTGCAGGAACCCACCGATTACACCCCCCTGTGGCTGATGCGCCAGGCCGGCCGCTATCTGCCCGAATACCGGGAGACCCGGGCCCGCGCCGGCAGCTTCCTCGACCTGTGCAAGAACCCGGCCCTGGCCTGCGAAGTGACCCTGCAGCCCCTGGCCCGCTACGACCTGGATGCGGCCATCCTCTTCTCCGACATCCTCACCGTGCCCGACGCCATGGGCCTGGGCCTCTACTTCGCCGAAGGCGAAGGCCCCAAGTTCGAGCGTCCCCTGCGCGAAGAATGGGCCATCCGCGACCTGCAGGCACCGGACCCCTACGAGCATCTGCGCTACGTCACCGACGCGGTGAGCGAGATCCGCCGCGCCCTGGACAACTCCGTGCCCCTCATCGGCTTCTCCGGCAGCCCCTACACCCTCTCCTGCTACATGGTGGAAGGCGGCTCCAGCGACGATTACCGGCATGTGAAGACCATGCTCTACAACCGTCCCGACCTGATGCACCGCATCCTCTCGGTGACCGCCGATGCCGTGACCTCCTACCTCAACGCCCAGATCGAAGCCGGCGCCCAGGCCGTGATGATTTTCGACTCCTGGGGCGGCGGCCTTTCCGCTGCGGCCTACGAGGAATTCTCCCTGCAGTACATGCGCCGCATCGTCGCCGGCCTGACCAGGGAGAAGGACGGGGAAAAGATTCCCTGCATCGTCTTCACCAAGGGCGGCGGCCTGTGGATCGAGAAGATCGCTGCCATCGGCTGCGACGCCGTGGGCCTGGACTGGACCATCGACATCGGCGAAGCCCGCCGCCGTACCAACGGCAAGGTGGCGCTGCAGGGTAACCTGGACCCCAACGTGCTGTTCGCCTCCCCCGAAGTGGTGCAGGCCGAAGCCAAGAAGGTGCTGGATTCCTACCACGCCGCCGGCGGCAGCAAGACCGGCCACGTCTTCAACCTGGGCCACGGCATTTCCCAGTTCACCCCGCCGGACCACGTCACGGCGCTGGTGGAAGCGGTGCACGGCCACAGCCGCAAGCTGCGGCAGCAGGGCTGATCCAGCCCTGTCCGGCGCTCCGCCCGGGGCGCCGGTCTGCAATCCCCCTCCCCGCCGAACGGCGGGGGGCGGCCTTTCCCACGGGGCCCCTGCCGTCAACGGCTTCCCGCCTGCTTTTCCTCCCTGCTTCCGCCCTTTTCCCGTTCCCCTGCCCCATTCCGGGGATATCCGGCGCCCAGGGCTGTCCCCTGAAGTTTTTTCGCTCCTTCCCCTTGACTTATGCACAGAAAGAGGGCGCGGTGACGATTTGTTACAAAAGGCCGGCTATTACTTTGGGCATATTTGTAAGTCGTTGATTTATAAGGGTGATAGGAGTGCCTTATTTTGCAGCAAAGTGACAAAAACCCTTGCGGGGGGCCTGCTTAGCAAAATTATTCCGGCACAATCCACAAAGTTATCCACAGGAATTGTGAGTAAGTGAAAAAGTCCTTTCGGGCAAAGGGCTTGGCCCCTATTCAGGAGAAAGACGGCGAACTTGTGCCCCTAACTTGGGCTGAGAGTTGGGCTGTGCATTGGGCCGAGATCCCGCCCGTGGAAGCGGGGCCCGGCCCGGAAGATCCCCGCCGGTCCGCCGGCCTTTCCCAAAGGCCCCCGATCCCTTAAGCTTCCGGCCTTGCCGGTGATGTGTCGCCGGCCCCTTTGCCCATCTCCATGCCTGTCATCCGCGTCGCCCTCGACGTTCCCCTGCACCGCCAGTTCGACTATCTGGCCCCCGACGCCCAGCCCGACGACGTGGGCCGGCGGGTGCGGGCGCCCTTCGGCCGGGGCACGCGCATCGGCGTCATCACCGCCGTGCTCGGCGCCGACGAGGAAGGGGACCTGCCCCTGGACAAGCTGAAGGCGGCGGAAATCCTGCGGGATGACGTGCCGCCCCTGCCGCCGGACTGGTTCCGCCTCACCGAATTCTGCAGCAGCTATTACCAGGCCCCCATCGGCGAGGTCATGCTGGCGGCCCTGCCGGTGGGCCTGCGCCGTACCGATCCGCCCAAGGCCCGGGCGGTGAAGGCCAAGGTCAAGGCGGAGGCGCCCCAGGTGGCGCCCGAGCTGACCCCGGGCCAGGCCGAGGCCGTCGCCGCCGTACTGGCGGCGGGGGTGGGCACGGCGCCCCGTTTCGCCCCTTTCCTGCTCTACGGCATCACCGGCTCGGGCAAGACCGAGGTGTACCTGCGCCTGGTGGAGGCGGCCCTGGCCGGCGGCCATCAGGCCCTGCTGCTGGTGCCGGAAATCAACCTGACGCCCCAGCTGGAGGAGCGGGTGCGGCGCCGCTTCCCCGGCGTCGGCCTGGTCAGCCTGCACAGCGAACTCACCGAGGCCGCCCGCACCCGGCACTGGAAGGCGGCCTTCAAGGGCGAGGCCCGCATTGTCCTCGGCACCCGCCTTTCCATTTTCACGCCCCTGCCCGATCTGGGCCTGATCGTGGTGGACGAGGAGCACGATCCCTCCTTCAAGCAGCAGGACGGCATGCGCTACTCGGCCCGGGACGTGGCCGTGTTCCGCGCCTGGCAGCGGGGCGTGCCCATCGTCCTGGGCTCGGCGACGCCGTCCCTGGAAACCTGGGCCAACGCCACCGGCGAGGGTATTCCCCGGCGCTACACCCTGCTGACCCTGGCGGACCGGGCCAACGCCGCCGCCTCCCTGCCGCCGGTGCGGCTGCTGGACACCCGCCGGGAGAAGCTCCAGGACGGCCTCTCCGCGGCCCTCCTGGCGGCCCTGCAGGTGCGCCTGGAGCGGGGCGAGCAGAGCCTGGTGTTCCTCAACCGGCGCGGCTACGCGCCGGTGCTGGCCTGCCCCTCCTGCGGCTGGATTTCCCGCTGCCGCCGTTGCGCCGCCAACCTGGTGCTGCACCTGGCCGACCGGCGCCTGCGCTGCCACCACTGCGGCTTCGAGAACGGCATTCCCCGGGCCTGCCCCAGCTGTGGCAACCAGGACATCCATCCCTTCGGCCGCGGCACCCAGCGCCTGGAGACGACCCTGCAGGAACGCTTTCCCGAGGCCCGCATCCTGCGGGTGGACCGGGATTCGGCGAAGAGCCGCAAGCAGTGGGAAGCCCTGGCGGAAAAGATCCACGCCGGCGAGGCCGACATCCTGGTGGGCACCCAGATGCTGGCCAAGGGCCACGACTTTCCCCGCCTCACCCTGGTGGGCGTCACCGGCGCCGATGCGGCCCTCTTCGCCGCCGACTGGCGCGCCCCGGAGCGCCTCTTCGCCCAGCTGATGCAGGTGGGCGGCCGCGCCGGCCGCGCCGAACTGCCCGGCGAGGTGCTGATCCAGACCGAACACCCGGAACATCCCCTCTACGGCGCCCTGCAGCAGCACGACTTCGCCGCCTTTGCCGCCAGCCAGCTGGAAGAACGGCGCAGTGCCGGCTTTCCGCCCTACTCCTACCAGGTCATGCTGCGGGCCGAGGCGCCGGAGATGGGGCCGGCCCTGGAGTACCTGGCCCAGGCCCGGGCCCTGGGGGCCGACCTCAACGGCAACGGCCCGGTGCTGCTGTACGACCCGGTGCCCATGCGCATGGCCCGCCGGGCCAACCTGGAGCGGGCCCAGCTGCTCGCCGAATCCACCTCCCGCCCCGCCCTGCAGGCCTTCCTGGCCGAATGGCGGCCCCTGCTCGAAGGCATCAAGGCACCCTCCCGCCTGCGCTGGCATCTGGAAGTGGACCCCCTGGAATTCTGAAGCCGGGGCGGCGGCCGTTGCCGGCCACACCTAGCCACATCCTGCCGCCGGGGCCGTCCATCATTGCCGCCGGCAAGCCCGGTGGAATACCTCCATTTTGCGTCAACCCGCTGAAACACAAGGTGTTTTACATTTGGCAAGACTCTTGCAAAGGCTCTGGCCCGAGCCCATTCCGGGCCGGGTTTTTGTGGAGAGAAATCATGAGAATCCAGGATTGCCAGATGGATATCAGCTGTCAGCGCACGGCCAGCGAAACCCGGGAGAGCAGCTTTGTCTTCCGGGTCGGGCGTGACGAGGAGTTCAAGAACATGATGAAAAGCTACGCCAATGACCGCAAGATCGTCGCTCAGGCGGTGGCGCCGAAGGCCTCGGCCATCGCCCTGGTGCCGGAAAGCTGGAGCAGCGGCGCCATCGCCAGCGGCGACGAAAGCCGCCGGCGCAGGGTGGACCAGCTGCTGCAGGAGATGATCACCCGGCTGTTCGCCATGCTCACCGCCGGCGACAAGGACTGCTGCTGCGACAAGGACGAGGACAGCACCGGCCTGCCCGACCTGGGCCAGGGCAAAGGGGCGTCAGCCAGAACGCCGGCGGCGGGGGATTTTGAAGCCCAGCCCCGTATGCCCCGGGTGCGGGTGGTGGCCTGGGAGTCGGAGACCAACCTCAAGGTGCGGGAAAGCGAATCCACCACAGTCTGCGCCAGCGGCAGCGTGCGCACCGCCGACGGCCGCTGCATCGACTTCGACCTGGAAGTGGCCATGCAACGCCAGTACGAGGCCGACTACCAAAAGAAGGAAAGCGGTACCTGGGAACTGAAAGATCCCCTGGTGCTCAACTTCCCCGGCAAGGCGGCCGAGCTGGCCGACACCCGCTTCGACTTCGACCTGGATGCGGACGGCGACCAGGAGTCGGTGGCCGGCCTCGGCCGCGGCTCCGCCTTCCTGGCCCTGGACCGCAACGGCGACGGCGCCATCAACGACGGCCGGGAGTTGTTCGGCGCCCTTTCCGGCAACGGCTTCGCCGATCTCAAGGCCTACGACACGGACGGCAACAACTGGATCGACGAAGCCGACGCCATCTATTCCCAACTGCGGCTGTGGCAGCCCGGTGCCGACACGGCGGCAGCCGGAAAGGCAGGTCAGGAGGGCAAGAGCGCCGGCCTGCAGACCTTGCAGGAGGCGGGTGTGGGCGCCCTCTGGCTGGGCTCGGTGCAGAGCGAGTTCAGCCTCAAGGACGGGGACAACCAGCAGCAGGGCCAGGTGCGCCAGACCGGCGTCTGGCTGGCCGAGAACGGCGAGGCCGGTTCCCTGCAGCAGGTGGATCTGGCCACCACCTGAAGGGCTGGCCTCAGGCCTCTCCCGGGGCCAGTTCCGGCGTCCAGCACAGATGCCGGTTCTTGCCCCGGGCCTTGGCCTGGTACATGGCCGCATCGGCCCGGGCCATGAGCAGTTCCACGTTGTCGCCGTCCGCCGGGTAGAAGGCGATGCCGATGCTGGCGCCGACGCGGAAGCTGCGGCCGTCCAGCAGCACCGGCTCGTTGATGGCGGCGATGATGCGTCGCGCCGCCTCTTCCGTTTCTGCAATGCCCTGGCCGTTGTTGAGGTTCTCCAGGAGCACGGTGAATTCGTCGCCGCCCTGGCGGGAGACGCTGTCTACCTTGCGCAGCACGCTGGTGATGCGCCGCGCCACCTCCACCAGCAGGCGGTCGCCGGTATTGTGGCCGGCGCTGTCGTTAACCGCCTTGAAGCCGTCCAGGTCCATGAACATCAGGGCCAGGCCGGTGCCGTTGCGTTCGGCCCGGGCCAGGGCCTGGCAGACCCGGTCCTGGAACAGGTTGCGGTTGGGCAGCTGGGTCAGGCCGTCAAAATGGGCCAGGTGCTCCATCTGCTCGGCCAGATGCTTCTGTTCGGTGATGTCGGAAAAGACGTGCACGTAGTGGGTGAGGCGGCCTTCGCCGTCGCGCAGGGTCGAGATATCCAGCAGGCAGGCGAAGAGATGGCCGTCCTTGTGCCGCTGCCACACATCCCCCTGCCAAAAGCCGCGACTCTGCAGGGCTTGGTGCATGTGGTGGTAGAACTCGGCGTCGTGAACGCCGGAGGCCAGCAGGCCGGGGGAATGGTCTTCCACCTCTTCCGGCGCGTAGCCGGTCATCAGGCAGAAGGCCGGATTGACGCGGAAGATGCGCTCGCTGGCATCGGTGACCATGACCGCTTCGTGGGTCTGGGCCACGATGGCGTCGGACAGCCACAGCTGCCGCTGCTCCTCCCGCAGCAGGGTGAGGTCGTGCCCCACCAGCGCCACATGGCTGATGTGTTCGCTGCCGTCGTGTACCGGTACCGCCGTCCAGCGCACGGTGCGCTCGCCGCCGGGGTAGGACATGGTCTGCTCCGCTTCCTGCACTTCGCCGCTGCGTACCGTCTCGTCCAGCATCAGCTGGCGGCGCAGGGCATCTTCCGGCGTCAGCACCTGGTCCAGGGGATGGTGCTGCATTTCCTCGGCGCGGCGGCCGGCCAGGGTCAGGGCGGCGGGATTGAAATAGCGATAGTGGAAGTGGCCGCCGGGGTCCCGCTGCAGCATCACCATGGGATCGGGGGAGGCGGAAAAGACCGCATGGGCCGCCTCCACCTCCTGCCGCGCCTGGCGCAGGCGGGCCAACAGCCACCACAGGAGCAGCCCGGTGAGCAGCAGCGCGGCGGTGCTGGCGGCGGTGATGCGACGATAACTGCGGGCCCGCTCCTGGTAGGGCGCCAGGACCTGGGCCTCGTCGAAACCCGCCACCACGGACAGGGCCAGGCCCGGCATCTGGCCGTAGCTGTAGAGGCGCATGGTGCCGTCGAAGGAACTGGGGGCGCGGAAGCGCCCGTCGCTGCCCTGGTGCAGGGCCCGCAGCAGGGGGGCGCCGTCGCTCAGGGTCTGGCCGAAGGTGGTTTCCCGGTCGCTGACGCGCACCCGCAGCACCCGGTCGTGGCCGATGAGGCCCAGCACGGTGCCGGCCTGCAGCCCCACTTCCTGATAGAAGCGGGCCAGGTACTGGGGGTCCACCGAGGCCACGGCGACGCCGGCGAAGCTGCCGTCCTGGTGGTTGAGGCGGCGCGAGAGCTGGATCGACCACTTGCCCGAGGCCCGGCCCAGCACCGGCTTGCTGATGAAGACCTGGCCGCTGTCCCGGTCCACATGGACCTGGAAGTGCTCCCGGTCCTTCAGGTTGACCTGCTTGAAGGGGACGTTGCTCCACTGCAGTTCGCCGTCGGCCCCGATCACCCCCAGCTGGACGAAGATGGAACTGTGCTCCAGGGCCCGGCGGAATTCGCTGAACTCCCGGGTGCCCGGCCGCTCCTCGAACTCGGCCTTGAGCAGGCGGAGAATCTGGTCCGCCGTGGTCAGGGTGTTGTGGCTGTGTTCCTGGAAGGTGCGGCGCAGATAGTCCAGCTGGCGGTAGCCGTGTTCCAGCTCCCGTTCCTTCTCGTGGGCGAGGATGATATCCACCGCCGCCCACAGCAGGGCGCTGAGGAGCAGGGCCAGCAACAGGGGCAAGGCCTCGACGCCGCGCCGGATGGGGCGCAGGGAGACCTGGGGTCTGATGGGCGCGTCAGTCTTCATCGGCACGTCCTGTGGCCATGGGAGCCGCTCCTGGCGGTGCATTCCGCCTATATGACTTTAATCCCATCCTAGTATGCCGATGCCGGCGAGGTTTAACGTACGTCAAACAATGGGCATTCAGTCGCGGCGCGGATGCCAGGTGGTGGCGGCCGCGGCTGCCGCCTGGGGATTGGCCCGTAGCCAGTCGGCCCGCTGCCGCAGGCGCCGGCTCCAGTCCGGGGTCAGGCCCGGGGTGGCGGCCAGGCGCTCCAGCAGTTCCAGGGGCGGCCGGTGGATCTGCCAGCCCTGCCACAGTTCGGCCAGGGACACCGGGTCCGGGTTGCGCGCTTCCAGTTGCAGGGCATCGCCCACCCGGGCCGAGCCCGGGGTGAGGACGCGGAAATACCAGCCGGTGAGGCCGTGCTCGGCGATGTGGGCGGCGATGCCGTCGGCGCCGTGGCGGGAGTCGATTTTCCAGCAGGGGGAGCGGGGCTGGGAAACCTGCAGGCGGGCGCTGCCGAAAACGTAGATGTCGCCGATGCAGACCTGAGCCTCGTCGGTGCCGGCCACCGCCAGGTTTTCCCCCAGGCTGCCGGGTACCAGGGTGCTTGCCGCCTCGGGAAAGGCCGCCGCCAGCTTGCCGTAGTGGTCGCTGGGGTAAAGATGGACGGCCTTCTCCGGCCCGCCATGGACGCGCCGGTCGGCCTGGGCGTCGCCCTCCAGACCGAGGGGGCCGATGGCCAGCGGGCCGTCCACGGCATTCTTGTAGATGGCCGTGGGGCGGCCTTCCGGCAGGGCGGAAACGGGGCCGACGGCGAGGCGGGAGACGATCAGGGCCATGCTTTCACTTTCAGGCAATCACCACAGCCAGGCGGCGCCCCGCACCCCGGAGGAGTCGCCGTGCACGGGCGGCAGCAGGCGGGTGGCGATGTGGTCGGAGAAAACGTGGGGCACCCACAGGCGGGGCACGTTGGCATAGAGCCGTTGCAGGTTGGACAGGCCGCCACCGAGGACGATCACGTCCGGGTCCACGATATTCATTACCGTGGCCAGGGCCCGCGCCAGACGGGCTTCGTAGCGCTGCAGGGTGGCCTCGCAGCGGGCGTCGCCGGCGGCCGCGGCGGCGGCGATGGCGGCTGCCTCCATGGCTTCGCCGCCGTGGCGTTGATGGTCCGCCGCCAGGGCCGGGCCCGAGAGATAGGTTTCGACGCAGCCGTGGCGGCCGCAGTAGCAGGGCGGCAGGGGCAGGTCGTCGGCTCCGGCGCCGGGCAGGGGGATGTGGCCCCACTCGCCGGCGATGCCGTTGGCACCCCGCAGCACCTGGCCGTCGATGACCAGGCCGCCGCCGACCCCGGTGCCGAGGATGACGCCGAAGACGCAGCGGGCGCACTGCCCTGCCCCGTCCATGGCTTCGGACAGGGCGAAGCAGTTGGCGTCGTTGGCCAGGCGCACCGGCCGCTGCAGCAGGGCCTCCAGGTCCCGGCCCAGGGGCTGGCCGATGAGGCAGGTGGAATTGGCGTTGCGGATGTGGCCGGTGAGGATCGATTCGCTGCCGGGCATGCCGACGCCGATGCTGCCCGTCATCTGCAGCGCCGCTTCAGCCTCCCGCACCAGGCCTGCCACCGCCTGCAGGGTGGCGCCGTAGTCGCCCCGGGGCGTCGGCACCCGGCGGCGCAGCAGTTCCCGGCCGTCGTCGCCCAGGGCGATGATCTCGATCTTGGTGCCGCCCAGGTCGATGCCGAGACGCACGGTCACGCCCTCGGCAGCCGCAGAGGCGGGGTGGTTGCTATGGTGCGGATGGTGGCGGGGATGGGCATTGCAGCGTCGGCAAATGGCAGGCGGGCCATTCTGGCACAGGGGCGGGAGCGGGAAAAGCCGGCCGGGACGCGGGGCAGCCCGCATTGGCGTTTGCCAAGTCGGACGGCATAATCCCCGGGCTCGTAGCCTTGTCTTTTACTCCATCCCTTTTTTGGAATCCCCATGCACTCATCAATCCGCAACCTGCTGCTCCTTGTCCTTCTGCTCGGGGGCTCTGCAGCCCTGGCCGAGCCGGCCAGCGAAGCCTCGGTCCGGCGCCTGCTGGAGGTGACCCAGGCCCGCGCCCTGTTGCAGCAAGTGCAGCAGCAGGCCCAGGGCATGATGCAGGGCCTGGCGCAGCAGAGCCTGCGGGGCAAGTCGCCGACCCCGGCCCAGGAGGCGGCCATCACCCGGATGACGGCACGCATGGTGGCCCTGATCCAGGAGCAGTTGTCCTGGGAGCGCCAGGAGCCGATGTACATGCGCCTATATACCCAGACCTTCTCCGAGGACGAAGTGGCCGGCATGCTCGCCTTCTATGAAACGCCGGCGGGCCGCGCCACCATCGAGAAGATGCCCCTGGTGCTGCGTCAGATCTCCCAGGAGTCCCAGCGCTCCATGGCGGAAATGGGCGCCCAGCTGAAGGCAATCCAGCGGGATTTCGTGGCCGAGATGCAGGCCGCCAGCAGCAAGCCCTGACGGGCCCCACCCCGAAAAAAAACCGGCCCCTCGGGGCCGGTTTTCGTTTGGGCGGAAAGAACCGCCCGGCTTACTTCTTCCAGGCGTCGGCCTGCACCAGGGAGTCGTCGCGCCAGGCTTCCCGGGCGGCCTTGTTGGCCATCCAGTTGGGCATGAAGGTGAAGGCTTCGTCCAGCAGGTGCGGGGTATGGCGGCCGGGGGAGTAGCGCAGGGAGCGCTCGTAGTACTCCTGCAGGGCCGGCTTGAAGTTGGGGTGGGCACACTTCTCGATGACCACCTTGGCCCGGGCCTTGGGGGAGAGGCCGCGCAGGTCGGCCAGGCCCTGTTCGGTGACGATCACCTGCACGTCATGCTCGGTGTGGTCCACGTGGGAGACCATGGGCACGATGCAGGAGATGGTGCCGCCCTTGGCGCTGGAGGGGGTCATGAACATGGAGATGAAGGCGTTGCGGGCGAAGTCGCCGGAGCCGCCGATGCCGTTCATGATGGAAGTGCCCATGATGTGGGTGGAGTTCACGTTGCCGTAGATGTCGGCTTCGATGAGCCCGTTCATGGCGATGACGCCCAGGCGGCGGATCACTTCCGGATGGTTGGAGATCTCCTGGGGCCGCAGGATGATCTTGTTCTTGAAGTCCTTCAGGTTGGCGGTGAGATCGGCCAGGGCCTCGGGGGAGAGGGAGAAGGAGGTGGCGGAAGCACAGGTCATCTTGCCGCACTTCAGGAGTTCCAGCATGCCGTCCTGCAGCACTTCGGTGTAGGCGGTGAGGTTCTCGAAGGGGCCGTCCTTGAGACCGGCCATCACGGCATTGGCCACGTTGCCGACACCGGACTGCAGGGGCAGCAGGTTGGTCGGCAGGCGGCCCATCTTCACCTCATGCTGGAGGAAGTCCAGGATGTGGCCGGCGATCAGCTTGGAGTTGGCGTCCGGCGGGGTGAAGGCGGAGTTGCGGTCCGGCTTGTTGGTCTCGACGATGGCGATGATCTTGCTGGGATCGACGTTGAAGTAAGGCTGGCCGATGCGGTCTTCGGTGCGGATGATGGGGATGGGCTTGCGATGGGGCGGCAGGGCGGTGCCGTAATAGATGTCGTGCATCCCTTCCAGGTCCAGGCTCTGCCAGGAGTTCACTTCCAGGATGACCTTGTCGGCCTGGTCCAGCCAGGTCTTGTTGTTGCCGACGGAGGAAGACGGAATCAGCTTGCCGTCCTCGGTGATGCCGGCCACTTCCACCACGGCCACGTCCAGCTTGCCGAGGAAGCCGCCCCAGACGAACTGGGAAACGTGGGACAGGTGGATGTCGATGTATTCCATCTCGCCGGCGTTGATGCGCTTGCGGCAGGTGGGGTCGGACTGGTAGGGCAGACGCATTTCCACGCCGTCCACCATGGCCAGGGCGCCGTCCAGTTCGGGGGCGGTGGAAGCGCCGGTCCAGACGCCGATCTTGAACTTCTTGCCGTTCAGATTGGAGTCCATGATGTGCTTGGCGAGAGCGGCGGGCACGACCTTGGGGTAGCCTGCGCCGGTGAAGCCGCTCATGCCGACGTTCATGCCGGACTGAATGAGGGCGGCGGCCTGTTCGGCCGACATGATCTTGCTGCGCATGGCAGCGTTGAGAATCCGGGTTCCGGACATGGGTGAAACTCCTGCTGTTGATTGTGGGGGTCAGCAACGGCCCGGACTTTCTTGGGTGGCCCGGGTCCAGCGGCTGGCTGGTCTCAAAGGTGATGCACGCCGGCGGGACGCGGATGGGCGTCCGTTAACGTGAAAAAACCGCCCGTGTTGCGGGCGGCCTCTCCGCAAGTCAGATCAGGCCGGCGAGCCGATCTGGGCGATCGCAGCCTCGTAGGCCGCGTGGGTATCCTGGTGTGAATTCACCGAAATGTTCATGTCGTTGGCCAGGCCGTCGGCCAGGCCGTAGACCCAGCCGTGCACCGTCAGGTCCTGGCCCCGGTCCCAGGCATCGCGGACCACGGTGGCATGGCAGACGTTGAGCACCTGCTCGATGACGTTGAGCTCGCACAGGCGGTCCAGGCGGACGGCCGGATCGGCGATGGCATTGAGCATGGCGAGATGCTTCTGGCGCACGTCCTGGATGTGGCGCAGCCAGTTGTCCACCAGGCCGACGCGCAGGTTGTCGAGCACCGCCTTGACGCCGCCGCAGCCGTAGTGGCCCACCACCAGGATGTGCTTCACGTGCAGCACATCGACGGCGTACTGCAGCACCGAGAGGCAGTTCAGGTCGCTATGCACCACCACGTTGCCGATGTTGCGATGGACGAACACTTCCCCCGGTTGCAGGCCGGTGATCTGGTTGGCCGGGACCCGGGAATCGGAACAGCCGATCCACAGGTATTCGGGATTCTGTAATGTGGCGAGGCGGTCGAAGAATTCCGGATCTTCGGAACGAATGCGTTCCGACCATATCCGGTTCTGTTCGAAAAGGTGGTCAAGACTGGATGCCATGCATGGCCTTCCATTACATAATTATGAATAACGGCATTTTACCCCATGGCGCCGGGTAGGTCGAAGGTCGGGGGCGAAGGGCCGGGAGAGGGGTAGAATCGAGGTCTGCACCAGGGCGCCAAGCCCAGGCCCGGCGGGCCCTGCCGCCACAGGAGAGCACACCATGATCGTCAAGTTCCAGTCCGTCGCCACCGCCGACATCATCACTTTCGCCGACGTGGCCCGGGTCCTGCTGAAAATCCTCGGCAAGGAGCCCACCGCCCGGGGCGTCATCGTGCCCGAAGACATGACCGAGGCCCTGGCCCGCCTGGCGGCCCTCTGTCACAAGGAAGGGGAAAGCGCCGAGGCGGCGCCGGACAGCGGCGTCGGCGTCGAGGCCCACGAACTGGTGGCTCTCTCCCAGCGGGTGCAGCCCTTCATCCGCATGTTCGACCGGGCCCATCTGGCGGGCAAGCCGGTGACCTGGACGGCGGCCAAGGATTTCTACGAAGACTGAAGGCGCCTTCAGCAGCTGCGCATGACGAAGACGATGGCCGCGGCGAAGGCCAGGGCCAGGATGCCGGCCACGGCGATGCGCCGCTGATTGTCCGGGGAGCGCTGCTGGCGTTGTGCTTCCACCAGGTTCACCACCTCGCCGATGAGCACCATGCCGCTCAGGGCCAGGCCGGCGGAGAGGTAGAAAAGGGTGACGATGGCGCCGTTTTCCGAGAGACGGCACAGGTAGCTGGGGTAGAACTGGGGCTTGGCCAGGGACAGGTAGCCGATGAACATGACCAGACCGGCCGGCACCAGCACGGCCAGCAGCAGTTTCCAGGCGTGCTTGCTGAAGAGCCAGCGCACGCCCAGGATCAGGTCGCCCCACAGTGCCTTGAGTACGGACAAATTCCGCCCCCCCGTTTGCCATTGGCTCCATCATAAGAGGGGACGGCCTCAGCCGCCATGGGTATTTACCCCCCTCAGCCGGCGGGCTGGTCCACCATCACGTAGCGCTTTTTCACCGCCTCGATCACCTTGAACACGCCGCTGAAGCCGGCGGGAATGATGGCCGCATCGCCGGGCCCGTATTCCCGTACCTCGCCGCTGTCGGCAATGAGTTGCAGCCGTCCTTCCAGCACCTGGAAGAACTCGTGGCGATGGGCGTGGAAGGCGATCTTCCAGGCCCCCGGCTCGCAGGCCCACACACCCATGGAAATGCCCTGCTGCTCATACAGCTCCCAGGTGGTGCGCCGGGGCGGCGCGCCGATACAGCGTTCCGGGGCGGGCTGGTCGAAGGTGGGCGCCGGCAGCGGGTCGGCGAAATGGATGGCGCGGGGGGCAGTCATGACGGGCTTCTCCACGATGCTCAGGCGCCGATCCAGCCCTGGCGCAGGGCCTGGGCGGCCCGGTCGGCCTTGGCAGTGAGGCTGAGCTTGGCGGTGTCGGCGGCCGGGGCGGCCAGGGTCAGGCTGGCCTCGATCAGTTCGTCGCGGCGGAAGGCGTGCAGCTTCACCTGATCTCCCGCCCGGTGGCGCTTGAGGCGCTTGTCCAGGGCGGCGGGGGTGAGCTTGAGGCCGTCCCAGGCGATCAGCACGTCGCCGGCGGCAAGGCCCGCCGCTTCCGCCGGACCGCCGTTGTACACGCTGGTCAGCTTCACTTCGCTACCCTCGCCGCCGGTCTTGGCCCCGAGGACAGGCAGGCTGGAAGCCGCTTCCCAGGCCAGGGTGACGCCGAAGGGCTTCAACAGCCGCTCCAGGGGCAGGTCGCCAGTGCCCGTCACCGCCTGCTTCAGCCAGCGGGCGGCGGCCGCACCGCCTACCTCGGCCACGGCGGCGAAGACGCTGTTAGGCCCCTCCTCCGCCACGCCGACGCCAGTGCGGCCGTGGCGCTGCCACAGCAGCTGCATCACCTGATCCAGGTTCGCCTTGCCGCCGCTCTCGGCCCGCAGCTTGAGATCCAGGGCCAGGGCGATGAGGGAGCCCTTGGCGTAGTAGCTGACCACGGCGTTGGGAGCGTTCTCGTCCTGCCGGTAATACTTGGTCCAGGCGGTGAAGGAGGATTCGGCCACGCTCTGCAGGTGGCGCCCCGGGCCCTTCTTCACGGCGCTGGCAGTCTTGGCCAGCAGGTTGAGATAGGTGGCGCTGTCGATGGCGCCGCTCTTCAGCAGGCAGAGGTCGTCGTAATAGGAAGTGAAACCCTCGAAGGCCCACAGCAGGCGGGTGTAGGCCTCCTGGGTGAGGTCGTAAGGGACGAAGGCGGCGGGCTTGATGCGCTTCACGTTCCAGGTGTGGAAATACTCGTGGCTGCACAGGCCGAGGAAGGTGACGTAGGCCTCGGGCAGGGGGGCGCTGCTGGGCGTGTTGCTGTTGGGCAGGTCGTCCCGGGAACAGAGCAGGGCCGTGGAGGCGCGATGCTCCAGGCCGCCGTAGCCGTCGCCCACGGCCATCACCAGGAAGACGTAGCGGTCCATGGGGGCCTTGCCGCCAAAGAGATCAATCTGCCATTCGCAAATGGGCTTGAGGTCGGCGGCCAGACGCTTCAGGTCCACGTCCGTGCGGCCGGTGACGGCGATGGCATGGGGCACGCCCCGGGCCTTGAATTCGACGAGGGCGAAAGTGCCCATTTCCACCGGATGGTCGATCAGTTCGTCGTAGTCGGCGGCCCGGTAGCGGCCGAAGCCGTAGAGGTCGGCGGCGCCCTTCTCCCCTTTGGCCACGGGCAGGCTGGTGGCCACCCGCCAGGCGGCGTAGGCCTTGCCCTGGGGCTTCACCAGTTCCACCCGGCAGGGCCGGTTTTCCTGGCCCAGGGCGCAGAGAAAGACGCTGGTGCCGTTGAAAAAGCCGTGGCTGGCATCCAGATGGGCGCCCCGCACCGAGAGGTCCCAGGCGTAGACCTCCATGGTCACGCTCAAGGCGGTACCGGCGGGCACCTTCTCCGCCTGCCAGGTGGCCTTGTCGATCTGGGTCAGGCCCACCGCCTTGCCGCCGGCACTGGCCTCGATGCGCACGATATTCTTGGCGAATTCCCGGATCATGTAGCTGCCGGGAATCCAGGTGGGCAGGGCAAAGCGTTGCCCCGCCGGGTCCGGGTCGGTTACGGTGCACGTCACCTGGAACAGATGGGCCTCGGGCCTGAGCGGCACCAGGCGGTAATCAACGGGCGGCAGAGCGACGGAAGGAGTTTTCTTGGCCATGGGAATCACGCGGAGTCAGAGTGAAGGGCGGCGGCGCCGGCCCTGGAGCATGGCCGCCATTCTAGCCTGCCTGCTGCTGACCGCCCTCGCCCCCCTCCCGGCCCGGGCCGCCGGCACCGTGGCGGTGGACGTGGGCCACGGTCTGTGGGATTCCGGCGCCATCAGCGCCCGGGGCGCCACCGAGTTCGACTTCAACCTCAACCTGGCCCGGGTGCTGCGGCCGGTGCTGGAAGCCCGGGGCCTCGGGGTGCGCCCGGTGAATTTCGACGGCGAAATCGAAAGCCTGCAGGCCCGGGTGGATGCCGCCACCGGCAGCGACTTCCTGCTCTCCATCCATCACGACTCGGTCTCGTCCTTCAAGCTCACCGCCTGGAACTGGATGGGCGAAGACCTGGACTTCGCCGACGAGGACCGGGGCTTCGCCCTCTTCATCTCCCACCGCAATCCCCGGCTGGAAGAAAGCCTCGCCTGCGCTTCCGCCATGGGGCGGGCGCTGCGGGCCCGGGGCTTCATCCCCGCCACCCACCACGGCACCACCGCCGCCGGCACGCCCCGGCCCTGGGCGGATGAGGAGAACGGGGTGCGCTTCTACGACACGCTGTTCGTCATCTCCCACGGGGCGATGCCGTCGGTGCTGTTTGAGGCGGGGGTGTTGAAGCATCGGGATGAGGAACTGGCCCTGCGGGACCGGAGCCGCCAGCAGGCCATGGCGCAAGGCCTGGCGGAGGGGCTGGCGGTGTGCCTGGGGGAACCCCTGAAAGCAGAGGGCCAGTTGCCTGGCCCCCGGAACTAAGCGGCGGGAAGGCCCGCCCGCTTTAGCAGGTGCTGCCGTTGTTGCGGCAGTCGGCGGCAGCCTGCTGCTGCAACTGCTGTTGCTGCTTTTCCTGGGCCCGGTCCACGGAGACGGACTTGCCCATTTCCACCGGCAGGGTGGTGGGATAGTCGTAGCCGGTGCCCTTGTTGTGGTCGATGATGGCGCCGATGCCGCCGCCGAATACGATGTTGCCCCACATGGAGCCGGCGGCGCGGGAAACGGCGGTGAGCAGGCCGTCCACCAGGCCTTCCTTCTTGCACACCACGTTCAGGTTTTCGCCGCTCTTGCGCACGTCCACCTGGCCCGGGGCCTTGGCGGTCCAGGTGCCCTTGTCGTTGCTGAGGGAGCAGTCCGCGTCGGGGACCGGCTTGCCTTCATAGGAAGCGGTCACGGAAACGCGCTGGTTTTCGGATTGGGTAATGGTGGAACAGCCGGTGGTCAGGCTGACTGCAGCGACAGCGACCAGCAATGCAACTTGCTTGTTTTTCATTTTCTCGCCCTGTGATGATGTGATGACGCGCCGGGATGGCGCATCAAGGCCGGTTGAGCCGGGCGGGATAGTAGGGATTGTTGGATGTCATGTACATATGACGAAGGTGATGGGTGTCGTGGGGAATCGTTCAGAGCGGAGCTTCTCTGACTCCTCGGGCGAGGGATGGTGTTTGACCGCCGGGTTCCGCGCCGCCGCGCGTGTTCCTTTTCTTGCTTCCCCAAGAAAAGGAACCAAAAGAAGGGGAACCCTCACCCCCGGCCCTGCGGGCTTCCCTGCGCTGCTCAGTCGAGCGGGGCGGCTGCGGAACTCGCCCCCTGCGGGGGCTCAGACAGTCCTCGCCGAAACCTCCCCGCCCGCCTTGCGCTGCTCGGCGGGGGTGGAAGGGATGTGGTGTCTGTTGAATCTGACCCGGCTCAGCGTATGATTCAATCCAGTCAAAAAGCATATCCAACCAATGAATAAATCAGCAACTATCAAGCTGTTCCTTCCGTTCGGTGATGCGAAAAGTGTGCGTACAGCCGAAATCTCGAACTGGTCTGGGAAGGCAATTGCTGCCCCCCGTTCTGAACTCGATCACTTTGTTGCGAGGGAGGAATTGTCAAAGCCTGGTATCTATATCCTGATCGGTGTTGACCCAGGTAGTGGAAGCTCAATGGCGTATGTCGGTGAGGCAGAATCAGTAGCCGACAGAATTAAGCAGCACAAGTCAAAAGACTTCTGGAATTCGGCGATCGCCTTCGTCAGCAAAGATGAAAACCTGACGAAATCACATATTCGTTATTTGGAAGGTAGGCTAATTCAGATTGCTATGGATGTTGGTAGGTATGTCGTTACTAACAACCAAAGCAGCGGGGCAAAATTGCCGGAATCAGACCTTAACGATATGGAAGTATTCCTTGAGAGAATTACTCAGTTACTCCCTGTTCTTGGCTCTGAACTGTTAACGCCAGTATTGGATAAATCGGTTGTGGAACAGAGCCAGGAGGTTCTGGTTTGCAAGAGAAACGGGGCGGTTGCGAATGGAATTCGCACTCCTAACGGATTTGTAATCCTTAAGGGCTCGACCGCCGTAAAGGAGTTGCGTCAAGCAACGAAAGCTAATGGTCCCTGGGTAATTAATTTGCGTAATCAGCTTGTATCGAATGGAAGTCTTGTTGAAAAAGGTGAGTTCCTAACATTTACCAAAGATGTTGAGTTTTCTAGTCCTAGTGCTGCTGCTGCGATGGTCTATGCCAGTACTGCTGCAGGGCCGGTAGCTTGGAAGAATTCCTCTGGGCAGACACTCAAAGAATTGGAGAGCAACTGACTGTTCCTATTAGACAGTGAATTCCCGCCCTGTGCGGCGCCGAGCAACGGAGCTTTTGGCGGGAAAAGGGCGAGCACTGTTTGAGTGCCTTTAGGCCCGAGTTGCGCAGCCCCCGCCGGAAGCGAGTAGCGCAGGGAACCCCGAAGGGGCGCCAAACCGGGCTCGTGTACGAGTCAAGGACATGGGTAACACCGGAGTTCAATTACATGGGTGACACTTTGAGGGTCAGGTAGTCGTCTTTGGGCCCGGTGGTGTCCCGTTCGTTGAAACCGCCGATCCGGATCAC